>Ga0123342_1001382_pt1 | contig 40810 bp, 19 predicted proteins | sample Turbeawhitnodule_FD_89960 | JGI IMG/M metagenome (GOLD analysis project Ga0123342, IMG submission 89960) | Root nodule microbial communities of legume samples collected from Mexico - Turtle bean Mexico white nodule | ecosystem: Host-associated > Plants > Roots > Nodule | place: Mexico: Nepantla...
GTGAGGACTTTGATCATAGAATAATGGAGTACTTCATTAAATTGATCAAGAAGAAGCATTCAAAGGATATTAGCAAGGACAACAGAGCACTTGGCAAGCTGAGGAGGGAGGCCGAGCGTGCGAAGAGAGCTCTCAGCAGCCAGCACCAGGTCCGCGTGGAAATTGAATCACTTTTTGATGGTGTTGATTTCTCTGAGCCCCTCACCCGAGCTCGGTTTGAGGAGTTGAACAATGACTTGTTCCGGAAGACAATGGGACCAGTGAAGAAGGCCATGGAAGATGCTGGATTACAGAAGAGTCAGATTGATGAGATTGTTCTTGTTGGTGGAAGCACAAGGATTCCGAAGGTTCAACAGCTTTTGAAGGACTACTTTGAAGGAAAGGAGCCAAACAAGGGTGTGAACCCTGATGAAGCAGTTGCCTATGGTGCTGCAGTGCAAGGAAGCATTTTGAGCGGAGAGGGCGGTGAAGAAACCAAAGGTACTCTTATTTTTTCATTACTTGTCAGAAGTCAGAAATATTATTCATACAACAAGTAGATTGCTTAGCATTACACACTCTAATTGCTTTTGGAACTGTGGATCCAGATATCCTTCTCCTGGATGTGGCACCCCTCACCCTTGGAATTGAAACTGTTGGTGGAGTGATGACAAAGTTGATTCCCAGAAACACTGTTATCCCTACCAAGAAATCTCAGGTGTTTACCACCTACCAGGACCAGCAGACCACCGTCTCCATTCAGGTACGCTTCCATTGTTGGACTGCATTAAAGTGCATGATGCTCGTTTTTGTTCTGAATCCAAAATGCATGTCTCAAATATTTAATTCCTTTTTCTTAATACACAGGTTTTCGAAGGTGAGAGGAGTCTGACAAAGGACTGCCGTCTGCTTGGGAAGTTTGATCTGTCAGGAATTCCTCCAGCTCCAAGGTTAGTTTCATGCTTTCACGATCATACTGTGCTCTCCAAATGTTGCTTCAATTGATATTTGTAACTAACTTGTATGTTATGTGGTAATTGAAAAGGGGTACTCCTCAAATTGAAGTGACGTTTGAAGTTGACGCAAATGGCATTCTGAATGTGAAAGCGGAAGACAAAGGCACTGGGAAATCAGAAAAGATCACCATTACAAAGGAAAAGGGACGTCTGAGCCAGGAGGAAATCGAGAGAATGGTTCGTGAGGCTGAGGAGTTTGCGGAGGAAGACAAAAAGGTGAAGGAGAGAATTGATGCTCGTAACAGTCTTGAAACGTACGTCTACAACATGAAAAACCAGATCAGTGACAAGGACAAACTGGCTGACAAGTTGGAGTCAGATGAAAAGGAGAAAATAGAGAGTGCAGTGAAGGAAGCATTGGAATGGCTGGATGATAACCAGAGTGTGGAGAAAGAAGAATATGAGGAGAAGCTCAAGGAGGTTGAAGCCGTTTGCAACCCAATCATCAGTGCTGTCTATCAGAGATCAGGAGGAGCCCCAGGTGGTGCTGACTCAGCCGACGACGACGATGATTCTCACGACGAGCTCTAGAAATGTTGGCTATAACTTGGCTTGTGTCTGTTGATTAAGCAGTAGCATGGAAAGATTGAGTAGTAGAGTAGGTTAATTGGAGTCTTAAAATTTTTATAACAGGTTAAAGTTGAGAGTCTCCCAGCTCTTGTATTTTTGGTGTCCAAAATACATTAAAGATAAATATTTTAATTTGTTTTAGGAGTTTTCCAATCATAATTATTGATCTTCCATGCTGTATGCGTCAAATGGCATAAGCCATACAGCAATCAATATCTGTCACTTTAATATAATTCCTTTCGCGAGACAGATGTCAAATAGTAAAATTTATAGCTAAAATTAATATAAACATTAAATGTCCTCTAATTGCATGTTTGGGTGCACGGTGAAATAGTAATCAACACGTTTTTTCCCAGTACATCATGTAATTGCTTCAAATTGTGAACTTTCAACCTGACACTGTTGAATTAAATTCATCACCTATGAAAATAATACACTAGAAGAATAAATAAAAATAGAAAGTAATGATTCTTAAAAGTTTATTAGTGATATAAATGACAACCAGCTTCAATATTATTCATGAATGCGAAAGAAAAGATCAACAAGCAATCCATGAATCCATACATTTCAATCACATGGATTAGGATTCTGGTGATGTGTGTGGAGATTGGTTGGGGAAGATAAAACAATAAAGATTAAGAAGATCTAGCCAAAATAAGACACTGTTATTAAATTTTAAGTAAATTGGAGTAAAGATCCACAACAACAAAACATTAATAAAAGTAAGTTTCAAGTACTGAATTTGCATAATAAAAAGAAGGATTTGGTGGATAGTATGACAATAAATAAGGGATTTAACAATGCTAGTACAATAGGGGCAAAAAAAGCAAGTAATATTTGACATTTTTTTAATTAAGATTCACTCACAAATCTTAATTAAGTAATAAATAATTTATTTAATTTTACATCTAAAAAAAAACTAACCTAGTATCTACAAGGGTGACACTTCTTCAAGAGGACATAATAAAAAATATTTTATGGTGGCAATCTATGGCTGTACATGGGCCTCAAAGCAAGTAGAGTATGCCTTCTTTTTAAGTGCAAAAATCCTAAATAACACATGCATCCATAAATTCTATCCCTATAATCATGTTATTACAAGACAATCAAGTTCAATCCTCCCATACCAATACAAGACCCCAAAATATAAATATAACTAAAGTTGTTCTATCAATGATCAATTGACAAAAGACATTAAAAATATAAATGATATAATGATATCTCGATAGTGTGAAGAACTTGTATTGAAAAAAAATGGTTATATTAAAGTTATGAATTAATTTCAACCAATACCAATCACAATTATCTTAATTGATTCAAATTTATATATATATATATAATTCATAATAATTTTGATTAATATAATATGATTTTATAAATTAAATAATCCCAAAATTGAACTATATTTCATTGGAAAATATGAATAAAGATACTACTGCTTATGTGGAAAATAAAAATTTAACAATTTAAGAATATTAATGTAATATATACATGAGCTAAATAAACTATGGGCCAGGGTGGCCGTAAGCCCATAGCAAAATTGGCTTCTGACCAATAATAGAAAAAGGATTAATTAATGAACTAATTACTGGATTATGCAACACAATTAGCAAAGCGAGAAAAAACAACGAAAGCAGGGGCAACGCGGTCATTTCCGATACCGGCCTCTTTCTCACCCTTTCTTTCTCCTAAAACCAAAACACGGTTTCCGTTGGAAGAAGAAAAGAGAAAAAGAAAAAAAAACACAGAAAGAAAGAAATTGAGATCTGATTCGGCGGCGACGATGGAGAACAACGGATCCGATCGGATGATTGACCAGGTGGCCATGTGGCTCGGCTCCACCGTCTCTTCCGCCTTCTTTTCTTCCTTGGAACGCTTTTCTTGTGTCAACGTCGCCACCTCCGACCCCGACAACGACGACGATGACGACGATTACTACTCCACCACTCCCACCGCCTCCACCACCCCCGCTGCCAGCAACTCCACTCCCCCATCCGTCTCGGTTAACGCCGAAGAAACAAACGACGTCTCCAACCTCCCTGTTTGAGGCCATACGACGTCGTCGCTGCTGCTGCTCTGTATAGACCTTTTTCCTTTTCCTCTTTTCGCGTGTGTGTTGTTATGTAAGGAATTCCGTTTTTCGTTTCTTCATTTTAAAAAAAAAAAATGTGATGCCATTTTATGCCTGTCTACATATATAATTATTTAATTATTACATGCTTATATATTTCTATTAATTATATTATTTATTTATATCTATTCATTCTATCTGATTCCTGTGATATGTTATTGTCGCTATTTCAATTAAGCTTGGTTGATGTTTTTTGTATTCTGATTTGGGCAATTCTTTGAATTAATCATTGGAAATATCGTATTAGTTTTGGATTTAATTTGAATTTACTCGCAAGCGAAGCGTGTAGTTGTTGCAGTACTGTTTCAGAGCTCAGTTTTCATTACGAGTTTTCTAGCTAGGCCTAGGTCCTGATTCATTTATTTCGTTCTGGTGGTCCATTGTGGGTTGAGCCTTGGTACATTGCTAAGAACAACTCACAGAAATGTTAGTACACTGGAGGCAATGATTTCAATTTTCTAAAAACACGAGATGACATGTGATGAAACATTATTGCTGTGTTCAGTGAAATAGTTAGATTTATTGGATGAATAGGGCAAAATAGACATGTATCCCATTTGCCCTTGGGTTCCACATATCCAATAAAATGTAAACACTAAAGGAAATAAATAAAGTTTAAGATAAGGTTTAGTGTAGCTGGTTTTAAAGCAGGTATTGGAATACACGTATGTATCACTTGATGCTTATCTAATAAGGTGATCACAAATTCTAGTTTTGGGGTGTCAAATGACTGGTATTATTTTGCATACCCAACATTTTGTTCTTCTGGGAAAACTCGTGTGAAGGATTTTTTTTTTAAATTATAGCCTAAAGAAGTTATTTTATCCTATGTCTCTGTTCGTGCAAAATTTAGAATGACTACAATAGTATGCTGGGATAGAAAACGAAATGGAAGGAAGTGTAGCAGCTCTTATGTAGATTTATTTCTGGGGATTGTTGTACATGGGATTGTGTTATACCTCCAAAATCTGATACTCAATACAGACACAATAATTTAGCAGGAAATTCAATTTTTTTTAGTTCATAAATATCTGCTATCAACATTAGGAGTGAGACTAGGATAGAGCAAATCAACATTTTACGTATCTTTATTTTAAATGTAAAATAATTGTAGAATACAAAAAGGTTGTTACTGTTAAATGTTTGATAATACCTGCTATCCTATATAACAAAAATTAAGGAATTTAGTTAGTAGTATTACATTTCTTAATTTATATTTTTCTAAAATTATCTCTGAAACTGTTTAGATTTCATTTTTTTTGTATCTCTTTCAGTCTAATTAACTAGTGTATCTCCTCTTTAGTTAGAGCATTTTTGTAGACAAAAAAATTGTTGGACATGAGGGATCTTATAAAGAAAGATCAAGACAAACTTCCCTTCCGATAAAAAGACCAGAAGTAGTATAAAATAATGATTTCTCAACTGTCATTGGTTTAGTCTGCAAAATTTATAAAGTCTATACGAGAAGATATCTGTCTTGGAAGTAGAATTATCGATTTTAGAGTAGATTTAGCTTTAAAATATGCTCGAGGAGGATTAGATTTTCTGCTTGGTTAATTCTTTTTAAAATTGATTCCCTGTCCGTATTCTAACTCTAGGAAAAGGTGATTAAGTTGGATTGCCTTGTAAAGGATGTTGGATATGCGAAATAAATATCTCTAATATCTGTAATGGAGACTGGTATAACAATATGTTTTAAGCATAGAACATGCAATGTGAGAGTGAGACTAATTTGAGCTTATGCTGTACCCTTTTCTTTCTAGGTTCATCTTTCTCCTCTTTCCCACTCAACTCTTTACTTGTGCTTGTGTGTGGATGGATCACTCTATCCTATCGGATGTATTGCTTTGTAGTTGGAAACAATAACTTACAGAATGAAAAAAATTATAGTAGATCAACATTGTCATATTCACTGGCTAGGTGAAAAAGCTTTCTTCAATTGTTGCTTTTGGTGATAATCCAGACCTGCTGGTTCTTTGCCCATAATCGCTGCAGTGTTATAACCAATTTATTTTCGTTAGAATAATACAAAAACACAACATGAACAGTAGTACAGTCAATGCTGTTTTGAGTATTTTACCGATTTTACTGCTCTGCATTCTCCTTCCAACATAGAAGCATGACTATGCATCGGCGAATTATGTAAAGCTTTGCTCTCTTCTCCTTCAAAATTCTACCCTTTGGTGCCTGAAACTTGTCTTGCTTTTCTGTGGACGTGGAAATATCCATGATCTGGTTTCTCTTTTTCCCAACTATTCCTGTTAGAATTCTTCTCTTGCGTCAAGGAATGTCTCTCGGTAGAAGTCTGTCTGTAGGAGTTACTCAGATTTTGTTTGAGTGTGCTTTCGGTTTGAAGTCACTAAAAGTGGTGAAAGTAAAGGCAAATAGTTATTAGTAATTGGAGTTAGCTTTCTGCGGTCAAACATAGAGCAGATTTTCTGCTTTAAGTCGTGGTCTTGGGCTTCTCTGGTCTAACGTCCGGAATCCCGGGACTGCTGTCTTCTCTGCTCTGCCTCCCCATTTACTGCCAAAAGACAAAGAAACTGCCTCTAATTTCTATTGGATAAGTATAAATGCTTTATGATTTCACTCACTCAGCCTTTCTCTTCATCATTATCTTGTTAAGCTCAAAGAGACTAATGTGTCGACCTTTATTGTCACTCAGATATTATTATTTCAAGACTTGATTATCGTTTTGGTTCTTTCTATTATCGTCATTTCTTGGGATTCATTTCGTACTCTCCTAATTCTACAATTTTGATTCTCTACTGTTTTGATTATGTAACTGTTTACGACGCATTGTCGTCAATAGTCTGTCCAGCTGTTAAGTCAACATTTATTTAAATGTTGAATGTGCAATTAACGTTGTTCAAAATTAAGTAGATGAAATAAATATGAACACTAAATGAGATTTCAACACTAACTTGCAATTTCCAATTCCTTTTACTAAGAAAACGAGGGGCTTGATGCTAATTTATATAATAAACTCATATGCCTAAGTGGGACTAACCTTTGATAACATTTAGATAAAAACTCATTTTGTTTAAAAAAAATAGTCAACCTAATTTTTTAAAGCTAAAACACCACCTTCAAGCCATTACATGTGAAATTTATTTGTCAAACTCATTCCACGCTTAGCTATAACATTTGCAGCCTGATTTAATTCGTGTAAGATATGTATGGATATCATGGATAGTCTCAAGTTCTTGTGACTGAGTTTTAGAGGGAACAACTTATGCCATGAAAGAGAATATTGTGTAAATATCATATAATATTATGCTTTATAAAGTAGAGAAATTTTGGCATTTGGTTATGAAATTAAAATAGATAAAGGGAGAGTCACAGAGATTCTCGTGTCACCAATTTCAAAGTATATACAATGCAGAGTTTTGATCAAATATAAAAATTTGCAATTGGATGACAATGCAGAGAAATTTCACATTGTCAATTATTATTAAGTGTTTGTATTTTATTTATTTTTGTAACATATTTTTAAGATAAAATGCCCCTGATTTTGATCATTTCGTTAAATTTGTCTTTTAAAGACTGCATTTTATGATACTAAGGAAAGAAAAATCAATCAAAGAAATTGATTCTATTTTTTCTATTAATTTTAATCACAGACAATGATGAAAAGAAAATAGAATTCAAAAGTGATCTTTAAATAAGAATTAAAAAACGAATTAAAACATATAAAAAGTAGTAATTCTCAAGTAAGAAAGTATTGTTTTTTTAGTATTCTTTACAGTTGCATATCTCTCTTTTTTCAAATTACATTAAGATCTCCTATTTATTTTAAAATTATTAAACTGTCTCCAGTGTGAGGAAATCTAACATGATGTGAATAATAAACACGGAAATAAATTATGTTATCCTTTGGAATTTTCTCTAATTACACTTACATCTCCGACTTTCAATGAGGTGTGTAAAGTGAAGAAAAAAAAACAAAAAAAATGACAGCGTCGTGTTTTTAAAACATTTGTCTAGAATTTAAAAAATGTTGGGATCCTAGTGTAATTTCAAAAATATCAGGGGTTGCCAGAGTAATTTACTCTAAACAGATCAAGAGCCAGAGAAATGATACCCCCACCAGTAACAAGATTGCAAAAAAGTTGCGGGTACATGTGTAATTACAATAAACTTCAAGGGGTCTTCATGTAATTAACTTTTTTTTCCTTGTGAGTGATCTTTTCTCCGACTTTTTTAGGAGGTTAAAATTGTTATTTATCATTCTTTATCTCACTTTCTAGAAGTTTACGAGCATAGAGAAAAAAAGAGGTCACTTTTGTTTTTTAATGATTTCTGGAGTTCTCTTTTTTTGTGTGTATTTATCTTCTTGATATTTTGTAAAGTAATTTTTTTTTTCACGATTGAGTGTATTTTATTAATTTTATAAACATCTTATTCAGATGATAATTAAAAGTTGGTTTCTTTATATTTGATTTCAATTCTTGATGATGTATTACAAGAATTAGTCACACTTAAAATAATTATTTTTATTTGTACATTAAATAAAAAATTATTGTATAAATGACATCTGGAGTTGAATCCTGTCAACTTTTAAGCTATAAATAAGTGTTGAATACACACTAACTAATTGGACTAGTTTCAATCAAAATATTTTATCTAATTACAGTTTTTTTCCCTTATGAGTAGTTAAACTGGATATTTTATTTGTACATTTTGAATATATTTGTTAAAATAAATAAATTCATAGCATTTTCTTCTCACATTAGTAATGATAATGTATACGATTTAGATAAATACCAGGTATTTGTCCTTGTATACATATTTGAAAATAAAATATTATTTTTTCTTATAGCCTTCTTTATAAAAATGTCTAGTGATTATTCTCACAATTAATGACTTGAGTTCTTAAATTCTTGTATTTAAAGTTATAAGTTATATTTTAGTTAAATAAATTACCATAATTTAAATTCACATATGCATTTTAAAAACTTTCACATTAATCTAAGTGTACAATTTTATTATACAAATTATTTTCATCAATTTTTTTTTCAATTTCATCTTATTTGCGTTTTTCTTGAATCCTTGTTGAAGTCATTATATATGCAATTTTTTTTTAAATAATTAACTTGAAAATGAATGTGATTATCAATCCCAACTAAAAATCAATAGAAGGAGGTTTATAAGTATTCTTGAACGGGATCGAAACCAAGAGAACGATTATCTTTCTTCTTGGTTGGTCGGTTTACCTCTCATCCCTTTTTTTTGAAATGGTCTCTTCACTCTCCTTATGAACTAAACTTGAATGGTACTTGTATAAAACACTCCGACCCTCAAGTGAAATTTTGATATCTAGTGTTCGATATTATTACTAATCATGCCTTAATCTCAAAATTTGTGTCTATTTATATGATTATCATGAATCTTCTACTATTTAGTCACATTAAAATTTTGAATCATGATTAAAAATATATTTTCTAAAATTTTCCTATTAATTAGATTTGTCAATATTCCGTTTAAACAATAATAAATTTAATCGTATAATCGATCGTAAACTCTAAATCATAAATCATTCAACCCAAACCAAAAAAATCTGCAAAATAAATTTCAATTTAGTTTGCGAAGTTTCTTTCTCATTAATATTCAATTTGATGCATGCATCTGATAAAAAGGATTATACAATTTAAATTTGAAGGATGAAATTCATTATTCTCTCTTTAAATCACTCTTCCATACCAATATTGAAGGATAAAAGTTATTCTTCCATTCATGTCCATTCTTTCTCTTTCAGTAGTTATAAAAATGTTTTAAGCTCTGACAAGAAATATATTTTAGTACTGAAGGAATATGGCGGAACATGAATCCCTTGAAAAAGGAATTTCAAAAGCTAATAAAAAGAGCAAAAGGAAATGTCACACTCTTCGTAATCCCTTGAAGGAATATGGTGGAACATGAATATAAAAAATTAATAGAAAGAGCAAAAGGAAAGGTCACACACACTCTTCGTAATCCCTAGCATCAATCGCCGGCTTTGCAGATTTTGTTTTCTTCTTCGTCGTAATCATTCCTTCATTCTTTCTTCTTCTCTTTCATCAATTCATTGCCACATTTTCTCCCAAAATAAAAGAAAAATGCCTGAAATATTTTCATTCCACGCTCACAAACTGCACATACTCACATGGCTTATTCATCTCTCACTAACACTTCTCACTGTAACAGCAACTTCATCATCATCATCATCATCACGCTGTGGCATGGCCGTCACGCCCTCCACCTCGCTCCTCTCCTTCCTCCAACGCCTCCAACAAACCGCCTTCGAGGCCTTCGGCGCTTCCGATTTCGATCCCAAGACCTACGTCGACATGCCTCTCAAGTTCGAACTGTCCGTCACCGAGGACGCGTTCCAGAAGCTTCCGCGCAACGCCCACGGGACCGTCGCGGTTGAAGATTTAAAGCGTTTTCTAGAAGCCTACTTGGGAGGTGCAGGGGACGATCTGGTGTACCTGCAACCACACGATTTCGTTCGCGAACCGGAGGGTTTCTTGCCCAAAGTCAAAAACCCTCAGGTGCGGGCCTGGGCCTTGCAGGTCCATTCGCTTTGGAAAAACTTGAGCCGGAAAGTATCCGCTGCGGTGCAGGCGCACCCGGACTTGCATACGCTGCTCCCTCTCCCCGGTTCAGTTGTCATTCCCGGTTCGCGTTTTCGCGAGGTTTATTACTGGGATTCCTATTGGGTAATTAGGTCCGTTAATTTTATTTTTTTGTTTGTTCGTGCACTACGTTATTACTACTGGGCCTGGGCCTGGGCCTTCTTACTGGGTTTAACTTTTGGGCTTCAGGGGCCTGATCGCCAGTAAAATGTACGATACTGCCACTGCTATTGTAACCAACCTCATTTCCTTGGTAGAGCAATATGGATTTGTTCTTAATGGTGCTAGAGCATACTACACTAACAGGAGGTACTCTCTACACTAATTGAATTGATTTTTTTTTTTTTTATTGTTATATTTACTGAATTTTATTAATTATTTCTTGTAAATTGGAAATCGTGCAATAATTTATTTGTCATTTTGGGTATGATTTTTTTTTTATCTTTTATTGTATCTTGATGAATAAAAGTTGGTTATATAGTTTTAGATTTTTACACTGTACATGGACGTGTGGCATGAATGAAGAGGTGAAGTATGTGCTATTAAACTTTTCTGGAGAGGACAAAGATGTAGTGTCTATATCTTTTGTTATATATGGTGCCTATGCTGTTTTCATTTCACTATATTGTAATGTATGTAAGTTTCACCCTTAAAATTAGGATTTAATGACTTTTGTGTTTCCAATATAAATATTTTCCTTTTCAATATAACAAACTTTCTATGTTTGTCTTCTCATCGTGTATTTGTGGACAATTGGACATGCATGAAAATCTTTATAACTTACTAATAAATTTAACTCTTGCTATTGGCTTGTGTGGCAATTGCAAACTTCTATCAACTCTTACCAATTTACTATGTTTAAAAGGCGAGAAGTTGCCAATGTGAAATTAATGTCCTGTGGTATGAAATAGAATCATCTTAATAGTATTTTACTAATTCTCTTACTTACTAAATGAATAAAGTATGGCACACTTTTCACGTTTATATTATATTGCATGCATTTATATTTTTTAACAACGTATTAGGAGGATTTATAAGAAGTGTATTGCTACTCATGTCTCAACTTGGACCTTTCCTTTTTTAGTTTTGCTGTATGCTTATGATTTATCCACACGCATTTTCTTACAACGTTAATAATTTTATCCTTTTATTGAATTAGATGCTAATCCATTTTTGCACCTAAAAAAGATCAATTTTTTCTTCTAGTTGTATAATTTAGAACAACCTCACGAGTAGGTTTCGAACGGATATTGTAGCATGATTTTGCCCTCGTCATTTTACCTTCATATCATGTCATCCTCATTCATATCTGTTGATAGAAGAAAATGCCATTCTCATTGATATCAGCATGCACCGCTCCTTTTGAAATAAAAGGAATTTATTGTATATGATTCTGCCCTTTCAAACTGATAAGGTAAGTATAAACTTTACAATGATTTTATAGCCAGCCTCCCCTTTTAAGCGCTATGGTTTATGAGATATACTGTACCACCGGTGACGTGGAATTAGTTAAAAGATCTCTACCTGCACTACTCAAAGAGTATGAATTTTGGAATTCAGGTATCAATTACTCTACAACTTTTGCCTCGATAACTTTATTATCTGCGGTTGGATGATATTTGTACATGTACCTTCTATTTTAGGTTATGTTTACCTTTTGCTTCATCTTGTAGAGATACATAAGGTGACCATTTTGGATGCTCAAGGTTGCCCTCACACTTTAAATCGCTATAATGCAATGTGGGACAAACCCAGGCCAGAATCATCCACAAAGGTGTGTGTGGTTTGTTAACAACTGTGGTATTACTGAAATGGGACTTAAACTATAACTTTGGGTAATTCATGCCATAGGACAAGGCATTTGCTTCCAATTTCTCGAGTGTTTCAGAAAAACAGCAGTTTTACCGTGAGTTGGCATCAACTGCTGAATCAGGATGGGATTTCAGCACTAGATGGATGAGGTACTATTTTACATACGCTAAGATTTTCGACACCTAAAAAGGATAAAATATGAAAATCATGTGAATATCTGCCCAGGCATTCGGATACACATAAAGTAACTCACGATGTTCATTAGGGGCTCCCAAGCCTAAGCAAGACGCTTTCAATCAAATGATTACCTTCCTCAGAAAAACACACATCGACTTAGTTCTAACATTTTCCCTTGTTTAAAAGTCAACAATACTACAGTTCAATACAATCGTGTACCTTTTGATGCAGAAACCCGCCTAATTTCACAACAGTGGCTACAACTTCTGTAATACCTGTTGATTTAAATGCATTTCTACTCGGGGTAAGTCTCAGACAAATGACTAAAAGAAGATCTGAAATCAGTGTCTGTTGTAACCTTATCAATTCTGTGATGCCCATTGGTTCAGATGGAACTTAATATTGCCTTCTTTGCAAAAGTTGCTGGAGATAATAGCACTGCTGAAAGGTTCCTGGAAAATTCTGATCTTAGAAAGAAGGCAATGAACTCGGTTTTCTGGAATGCAAACATGAAACAATGGCTTGACTTCTGGCTCGAAAATACATGTGAGGTATTTCTTGGAACCACTAGTATTAATCTACCAATAGATGAGCTGTCTTAGCCTTCTGTAGTTATTCTGACTGTCTATTTGATACTTTCAGGAGGTTCATGTTTGGAAAAACGGGCACCAGAATCAAAATGTATTTGCTTCCAATTTTATTCCTTTGTGGATGAAACCATTTTATTCAGGTATGATTGATATGTTACAATATCAACTTTACAAACGACTAAGGAGTAAATTTACGTAAACAGTTGTTGCAATCATTGTGGTATCCGTTAAGCATCCTTCTTGTTTGCTAATCATAAAGCTAGAACTTCATTCGCATTAGGTTACCTTGAATACACACATTTATGCATGAAGTACTAGCAACTTAAAGATCATTTTCGGAAGTGTAACAATTACACCATTATAGACTTCGATTTTCGTTGTTCAATTATAGGTTAACAAGTGGCCATACTGGTCTCGAATGCCAAATTTTAAAGTAACTGCATATTTTTAAGTACTTACATTGAATAGTTGGCCTTCAAACATATCGGTAGATTGCTAAACTGGTTTAGAGTAGCATGTGATTTTATGAAATATTGCTAAAAGTCTATTAAGCAGTGTGACAGTTTATTTTCCTTTGTGTCATACAGTACTTTAAATAAGGATGGGACTCCTATTGTATGCACTACAAATTTCTACTTTCAAGACTGTTTTTGCTTTGACGTCAAACTAGCACAACCGATAACTAATATTTATTTGAACTTGGGTGATATTGATCACTATGATGAGTTTACCTTTGTCTGTGAAACATAGAAAAAAAAACATTTTTCTGCATTTTAAGTTGATTACTAAATATGTTTATTTTTTGTCAAGACACTTCACTTGTGGGTAGTGTTGTTGAAAGTCTCAAAACTTCCGGCCTTGTCCGTGCTGCTGGAGTTGCAACTTCTTTGACTGATTCAGGACAACAGTGGTAAGTGATAAGCAGGGTGAGGGTGGGGAAGACAGGTAAAATGTTTCACTTATCAATGATCCTTACATACTTGCAATAGGGACTTTCCAAATGGGTGGGCGCCGCTTCAACACATGCTTGTGGAAGGCCTTCTAAAATCTGGGTTGCAAGAAGCAAGGTCATTGGCTGAAGAAATTGCCATCGGATGGGTCACAACCAATTATATTGTTTACAAGAAAACGGGTTCAATGCATGAAAAGTTTAACGTGGAGCATTGTGGAGAATTTGGAGGTGGAGGTGAATATGTGCCCCAGGTATCACTACTCTTCAACATTATTGTTTTTGGTCTAGGGAAACGTTTGAAAAAAATATATTCTGACTTGATTGACTATAAGAAATTTGACTAATGACTTCTTCAGTATGGATTTCTTATTTTAGAGTACATCGAAAAAATTGTTATTTGACTTACTTCAGAGAGGAATTAAATAAATGACATCTCTACCATCTTCGTTTTCCACATCAATTTGACTGGTTGTATTGCAATGCAGACTGGTTTTGGCTGGTCAAATGGTGTGGTGTTGGCATTCTTAGAGGAGTTTGGATGGCCTGAAGATCAGAACATTGAATGCTGATGATTCAGAAATTGAAAGGTGGACAATAAGTTATGTTATAATAAAATATTATATTATAATAAAATATTAATTTATGTATGTATAAAGTGAATAGTGTCAAAAGTATGGTTTTATTTACTTATATAATATATTTGCAACTGGGAGAATAAAACTACACTTTAGCTCTAAATTTTGTTAGTTTGGTTCAATTTTTTAATATAAAAGTAGTTGACTGAAATTATAGAGTTCAATTCAGTTCGATTTTATGATTAAATATTAACAACCCTAATTACAAAAATGTATTGGGCTTGATATCGTTTGTTGCAATAATCTCAACATTATGCAGACTGTTTCTTCTTACACCTCCGTATCTTCTTCTCTCACCTCCATACAAAACATGAAAATACATTTTTATTCCTTGTGCCACCTCCATATAGTAGCTTTCAGATTGTATAATCCAGAAACGTATTTGAAAAAAGACTTCCAGATCACATAATCCGGAAGCTAAAAAAGACTTCCAGATTATGTAATTCAGAATGCATATGAAAAAAGGCAGGCTTCCGGATTATGTAATCCGGAAGCTAATTACAAATTTGAAAATATGAAAAATTTATGGAGGTGAAAGAAGAAGGTATGGAGGTGCAGGAAGAAACAGTCCATTATGCATATTGGTTGGATTCAGGTTTTCTCTCCCTCTTTTCAAGTTTCCTCTCCTTAAGTTTGTATTTTGTAAGGTCTATCCTTCTCTTCCGTCGTTACACCTCCCTTCCCCTTCTAACATTCCCTTTTTTTTTAAGTGTGATGAAACTTAGTTTCATTGTAAACATATAAGAGGTTTTCCTTGTCCATCTTGACAACACTATGCTAAAATATAGAGCCAAAACTAATTTCTATTTACATGATTTTAACAATATATTAAATGAAATGATTTATTTTTTTTAAAAGCATTTCTGTAAAATAACATACATGGCGTGGGAAGATAAGAAAGAGTTGAGACAAACATGGGCCTAATGTTTAATGCTATGCAGCAAATTCTTCCTTCACCCAACTTTTTTTGTACCTGCAATCTATATACTTGAAAATTTCCTAAAATGCTATTTATTCTAGAAGTGATGAAAATCTAAAATTAGAAATGGAAAAGCAAATATGGAATAGATTATTATAAAGAATTTAAAAATTATGTTCAATTTAAAAAATTAAATAAAAAATAATCAGAAAAAAGATTCCAAAATATATCTTCCTATGTATTTCTTTTATTTAAAGATATTTTTATCATTTCACGTTAAAATTAGGTCGAAGTTGAAATTTAATTGGAAGAAGTAATTGCCATGCCCATCATCAAACCTCGGAACTCATGGGCTTGGCGTTTTACCTAACAGATCTGAAGTCACAACCCTTTTTTGTAAAAGACGTAACAAATAAATAAATAGGCAAAGAAGGAATCAAATTTGAAGAGGTTCGAGAATCTCTTCTTCCATCTATTAGGAAATTTATTATTCCGTGAGGATAAAAACAATCTGGTGATACTATATTTACAAAACACAAATGTGATGTGTGTGATGTACTAGTATTTAATATTTAGTAGTTGTCAGGACTCTGGTGGTAATTTATATTTTATTGAACGGTTCAGCTTTTTTTTATTTCTCTGTAGGTGCTACTTTGAATCTGCAGGAACCAACTTCATTGGTTGGTTAATGTATAGCGTGTCCCCAGTTTGGCACTAGTTTCATTTCATTTTTTTCAATCCAAGATATGAAATCTTCAATAAGGTTATTTGTTGCATCAAATTGCTTACTTTTTAATGTTTGGGTTCACGAGTCAGAAAAACTTCATTTGCGTTTCTGGCATGTGTTACCAACCATTCTCTCTTTCCTTTTACTTTTTTGGCATATGTTGGTGGAGATTTGCCTCAACCTTAACTCACCAATCAACAAATGTCAGCTATTATTCTGTACTCAATAAAGGAATAGACTATGGATTAAACAAAATTGGTGGATGGATGATTAGTCTCACTAAAACATTTTATAGTTTATTTATGCTGATTAAGAAATTTCAAAAACTTATTCCTAAAACCAAGGATGCGGGTCCTCCAAGATTCGACTCAAAACCCATGAAAGAGTGGCAATCATTGAAGAATTCTTGCATTCAAATGACACCACTCAATAATGAAAACAAGCCAAATGTGTTGTTTATGGTGCCTTTTATTATTATACATTTAGCCACCCTAGAATGAATGAGTGAGTGGGAAGTAATTGCACCACATACCACAATTTAATATGTGATTTACTTAACGGATTTTGCTTCTCCTCACTCGAGTCCCACAATTGATTGGTCAAATCAAGATGGCTACAAATCACTAATCACCCAAACTAGTGCATAAGGGAAAGATAGATATATTTGGTTCATGATTGTGGCATATTAAACAATGCACATAAAATCTAGGGTTTGATAGTATGGGTTGTGTTTATATGCAGGAGACAAATCAAGAAGAAAACCACTTTTAGGCACAACTAAACTAGTTCTAACCGAGGTACGATTATGCCTCCCTCAGTCCATTACTCCTTTTTATCTATCATAAACTATGTTGCAATCACCACCATGTGCTTCAATCTATAAGCATTTTTTTTACCCATTACCTTTTAAAAGTAATTTTATTCGCATCAACTACTGGTTAAGATATTTCATTTTTTATAACTGGATGTAAACTCCATTTTATAAATCGATTTTATAAAATTGAGTTAGATTTAAAGTTCACTTTTTAGTATGATATTAGAGTCATTTAAAGTTTATAATATCGAGAGTTTGTTGGGTTTATTATGTCACCCGCTATCGAACCGATATCGGACCACCCATAACATATATTTCCACGTACAAGTTGGTAATCTCAGCGTGATGAGATGTGTTAAAAATCTCACATCAATGATATTAGGATATTTCAAACCTTATTTATAAATCACTTTTATGAAATTGAGTTAAATTTAAAGTTTACTTCTTATTATCATATTCATATAATGGATATTACCAAAATTATTGATTATACTTTTACCTTATAGTTTTTAAGTCAATTCATAGTGCATCCTTTCGTAAATATATATAATGGGTCCTTTTAGTTCACAATTATTTGGAATCACATGAGTCTTTGAATTCATTGTATCAGCAGAATCCAGGTCTCATGTTTTCATTGCACACAATGATGATAGACAAACGTTAAATGCATGCTTTGGTGTTGCTCAATTTATATCCATAGTCAAGTCAGTCTGCAAAACAAATCTATTTTAAGTGAGATCACTATGATTCATGTTACATATGAACTCGATCTATTAAACACCTTTAACTCTATTTTTTAATTCTACCACCTTTTTCTATTCAAAATATTTTAATTTGTTTAGCGTTTGTGAAAGGTATTTATATTCATTCTTTTTATACACTCTTTTTTATTAGTCTTCTATTTTTTTAGTATTAGATTTTATTTTGTTTATATAAGAAATGTTGTACACTCTTAGACACATTTTTTTTCTAATATGTTTCAATCATTGGTTAAAATTTATTAAAAACACAAATCATAACTATGACACCATAAATAAGAATTAAGACTTACAAAATGGTATAATTTTTAAATTCCACAATATAAAAAACACTCATAAAACATAAACAAATTATTAATAAGAAAATATCGAGGTATTGGTAAAGATATCACATAATATAAAACCAATATTAATGACATAAATAATAAAGACATATATATTTATTTTCTAAGAACATTTTCGTTAGAGGTGATACGAATATTATAAAACTTTTTATTGAATTTTATTGACATTATATAACATTTAACACTGTGAGTTTTAAAAAAGATCTCCATAAAATTTTATTAGACTTATTAATTAGAAAAATTACAAAATCAGTAAAATATATTAGTGTCAATAAGCTTCATTGAAATACCACTTATTATGTCATTGTTAATATTGTTGTGGAAGCATTGTGACCACCATATAAATATATACTTTTGAATTAATTTTAATATGATCTCTTTTTAATTGCCTGTAATTAAAAGAAAATGAAACACTTACAATAAAAAAACACGTTTGTTTATAGTTCATTTCGAAATAAATATGGTGCATAATCTATTTTCAAAAGATTAACTATATGAAGACTATAAAACTTGCTTCGTTTAAATAACTAGACTTGATTAAAAAATACAATTAAAAAATTCTTTATTAGAAAGATAATGGAGGAGTAGTGATTTAAATACAATTAATGTTTAGCATAGAAAAAGATAATTAGTATTTGAACAATAACGATTGACCAATAAAGGTTGAATTGGGAGAATATGGTGAAATCGAGGATTGACCAGTGTTTTTTAAAGTCTCACATGTTCATATTAATAATGCAACTTTAGATTTTCTTTTATATTTAATAAATATTTACTCGTGTTTTGTAGTAATCAAGAATTAAGTAAATTAACATAAGGAAGATTAATTTTATAAATTAATAATATGTAAAAAAAAATCATCAATTTTTCCACAATCAACATTTTCAAAATATTTGTATTAAAAAAACAACTTCATATATATTTATTTTATTTTTTATTTCGAAATACATTCTCAACTCTCTTATACTATATTGTACACTACAACTATAAATTTTACAAAGTTTTATTTAGTTTCTGATCACTTTGGATATCTTTATGTTGAATAATAAAATTAAGATTTGAATTTGATAAAACCTTTTAATTGGAGTACATTGAGATGACATACAAAAAATCCTAAATTATATAAAAGATTATTATTATTTTAAATATATTTCTAGTAACAATAAAAGAATATTACTGAGATTTATAATCTCTTAAATTTTTAATTACATTTAATAATTTTCACATGTATTTATGTATTAGATGAAAAGAACAAAAATGAGTAGAATAAAAAGTTGTATAATTATTTTATTATAGATAAGAAAAATATTATACTTTTAGTTTCAATAAAATAATGTTTAGAAAAAAAGGGCGTAATATCAATTATTTGGCGTACATTCATAGATATTGTGCAGCATTGATCTCTCTTCCCAATTCCTTGCATTTATTGGATTTCATTAATCAACATAACGCCCATTACTCACTTCATTTCTTTTGCCCTTTTCATCTTCCTTCCTCTCTCTGCAATATAATGTTAAATTATCATACCATCCAATCACAAATCTATATGTCAATAACCTTCATTCCTAAATAAATATTGTATTCTTTAAATTATATCATTTAAATTAAAATATTCAATAAATAAGGAATCGTCTTCTTTGATAATTATTATTATTATTTTACTTTTTATAGTTATCGGTCTCTTTATCGATCTTGTTGAAAGTATAATACTTACAATAAGACATTGTGATTATGGTTAGAGTATTGATTGTTGCTATAAATTCATACATTTATTTTATTATTGAACATGTATTTTTAGGGATATAAGATGATGAGTTATTGTTTGACACGACTTACTAAGTTAATATTGTGATTAAAAAAGATTATGTACATGTAAGGATGACAATACGGGTTGACATGTACTGTTCCACGTAAGAAGTAACTCGCAGGCTAGTCCACATAATAAAATTAAAAAATTAAATTTTCATTAATTATAAATAAAACTTATTTCTACTACTAAAAAATTAAAATTTTTATTATTGTTTCAATTTGCTCAATTAAGATAAAAATATAAATTCAAGTACTGGATGTTAGAATACTTAATTAAAAGTAATTATTCTAATTTAATTAAAAATAATTAAAATTTTGCTTTGAATCTATTTATATATATATAAATAAATGTATAAAAGTATTTTATCAAAGTTTTGTTATAAAATATTTTAATAAAGATGACTACTTTTTTAATTATTATTTTTAAAAAAAAATATTTACACTATTTCTTTATTAACAAATTTTAAATAATTTCAAAATATTTAAATAACTGAAATTAGGAAAAGCAAAATTAAAAAAAAAGACTATTATCATGAATAGCGTAGAATTTTTTTATACTTTATATACCTAGTATTCTAATTGAATAAAATGAAGAAAATATTTATTTTAGGTAATAACATTAATTCTTTCCTAATTAAAATTATTTTACTCTCTCGTTTTATTATAATTGTCCCTACATAAAATAATGTCACTCAAATGCCGTGGTTAAACACTTTTTCTTTATTATTTATAATAAAGTGGAAGATGCAAGAAAAACAGTAGAACATACACAAATACAATTGAATTTTCTGAAGTAGAAGAAAAAATGGAAAATGATTTCTCTGGTAAACAAAAAGTACTAAATCAGTGTTATGATTTCATACTCTATTTTTTGTTCTTTATTAGGAATATTCTGTCATTTTCTGTACAAAATTTAGTTTTGTACTTTTGTCATTAAATAAAATTTTAAAAATTATATAATTTTTAACTCCTTTTTGCTAAACCAAATAAATCTTTAACATAATTGTAAAAATTCCATTGATTGAGGAAAAATTGGATTCCTCTATGAAAGAGAAGCAATAAATGATGGTGTAAAAAGGTGAGTGTATGCATTGATTTAACATGCAGTGTGGACGTTAATTATCAAAAAGTCAAAGGAATCCTAGAGAAGGGTGAGGTTTAAAAACACAGTTTTCTTTTTGGAAATAATGAAAATAGAAAAGTAAATAAAAATATGCAAACATTAATAAAAAAAATTGTGAAAAGTATTAAAACCTATATGAAAATACATCAAAACTTCATAAAACAGGGCATTTCTGCTATCTTAATAAGAAAAAGTTCTTTTAGTTTCATAATTAAAGACACCAGTTAAGATTTGGCATAATTAAATTCTAACTATAGTTTTTGTTATATTTTCTAACTTATTTTTCGCTTTATCTTTGCATACATTATCTTTTTATAAGTTTTTTTTCTCTCTCTTAAAATATATAATTTATTGTATAAATAATGTTCGGATATGACTAAAGGTTAGAGTGGTGCCAAGAAATAAAAAGCACTATATCTCATCAGTGTCTTTCCCTGGCACACACATTTACACAAAAGCAAAAGCTCATCCCAAACCCTACCTTATCAAACAATTAATAAACACACTCTCAGTTTTCAAGATTAAGTAATCAAAATTTTAATTATTTTCATTCCAATTATATATACGAAGGTATTATTTTTCGTTATTTTTTCGTTATTTTTTCCTCTGAACATATATTACTATTATCAAGTCACGTTATTATTATATATAATATTTAAATTAAAATATAGGTACACATAATTAACACAGTTCATAATATATTAATTTGTAATTTTATTTTATAAGTTAATTTTTATCAAAGTTAAGTTTAAAGTTCAATATTTAACACGATATCATAGTCATAACATATCATAACGAATATATGTATTTGTTAAATTTATTAAGTTATCTGCGAATCATTATTTAATCACCTATAATATATAAACTCATACTTAACAGATTTTGAGAAAATGTGTTGAAAATCTATAATTTTTTAATATATGCAGATAAACTAAAGTATATTATTTTTTATTGTAGGTAAAACATGCGTGAGAAATGTGTGTTTGTTTTTCCTTTTTTCTTCCCATTTTTTCCCTCTCTTCGATTCCTTCTTTCTGTAGTCTACCTTCCTCAGCAAGTGTCAGAAATTTATATAATGTCTAAAAAATCTTATATATATATATATAATATGTATATGTGTGTGCATCTTCTTTTTCATTGTGCTGTGTACCCTTTAACCAATCTGTTTGTGGCAGTATCAGTATCACGCTCACGCCTCTTTTCCCCTTCCTCTTTATCATTCCCCACTCACTTTTCTTTCTTTTTATTTTCCTCATCACTTCTTTCTCTCTCTCTCTCTCACCCTTTCATTGACATTAATGCAGAGCTGTATATTGCAGTAGCAGCATCTGCAAAACCTGACAGTGAAAAAGAGTATCACCTTTTTTACAGTACAACCCAAAGTCAAGTCCTAAAACTCCTTTTTCTCTGTCATCAGAAAAACAACCAGAACCAGAATAAGAAGAATCGCAACAACAATTTTATTTAATTTCCCCAATATTATACTCCCACACCACTCTCAAAACTCTTCGCTCGCTCACTCAAGACAAGAGTAACGTCCACTCCAAATCCAAAACCATAGCCTTCATATATCTCATTTCCAACTACTAACATGATCGACACTCTTAAATACCTCCTCGGCTCAGCCGGTCCAAGCGGCTTCGGCTCCAAATCCACCGCCGAACAAGTCACCGAAAACCGCGCCGATCTCCGCTCCTTCACCGCCATCATCACCGGTAAATTATTTCCGTAACTACTTTTAATATTCAACATATTCTCGTAAGTGATTATGAAAATTATATACGATGTTGCTATCAGGTGCCACGTCTGGAATCGGAGCTGAAACGGCGCGTGTGTTGGCGAAACGTGGAGTCAGGCTGATTCTGCCGGCGCGTAGTGTGAAAGCTGCGGAAGACGCGAAAGCTCGTATAGTATCAGAGTGTCCTGATTCGGAGATCATTGTTATGGCTCTTGATCTCAGTTCTCTCAATTCGGTTAGAAGCTTCGTAAATCAGTTCAACTCTCTCGGTTTGCCTCTCCATCTTCTCATGTATATGAAACAATAATCGTCTCGTGCTTCAATTATTTTATTTCCATTTTTATCTACAAAAAAAAGAAAAAAAATATTGAAATCACTCTCGGGATTCTCATCCGTGAATTTGAATGAATATCAGAAACAACGCCGGAAAGTTTGCGCATGAACACGCTATATCTGAAGACGGAGTTGAAATGACCTTCGCCACTAATTACCTAGGTGAGAAATTAACTAAATTAACTATTAATTAAATTAAGAAGTACTTAATGTGATTATTAAGAAATGATTAATTGCAATAATGTAAGATAATTTATTAATTAGTGAAGGAAATGCTTTTGTTAGGTCATTTTCTGTTGACAAAGTTGTTGGTGAAGACGATGGCGGAAACGGCGAAGGAGACAGGAGCGCAGGGTCGGATAGTGAACGTGTCGTCCAGCATCCACGGGTGGTTTTCCGGCGATGCCATTTCGTATCTGGCTCTTATAAGCCGTAACAAAAGGTGGCAATAACAACAACAGCACGAGTGTGTTGTGACAGTCATTTTTAGTTTCTTGCTAACAATACTGTGTTTTTTTGAAATTAAAAAAAAAAATAGTCAATTTAAGTTGAAATGATGTGAACGTGATGTATGCGTGTTTGTGAACACTGCACGCATCTTTGGACTGAAATTTGTCTCGTGTTCCCCAGCCATTACGACGCCACACGTGCTTATGCTCTTTCCAAGCTCGCCAACGTTTTCCACACTAAGGAGCTTGCACGTAGACTCCAGGTAGAACAGACACTTGCTATGTTCATAATCATTCCTCTTTTATTATTTAATTAATTTACATGCAATGCAATATCTCTCTATGATCCTATCCATCTCAAAAAGTCACATTTGTTTGTTTCCCTACTCAGTAATCATGTTTTTTCCCAGGATTTGGATTCGTTTAACCCGTTCTTGCTACTTGATTGGTTTATATCATATTTTATTTGTTTGACACAATATAATATTAATAAATTATGTGATTTCTGCAGCAAATGGGGGCGAACGTGACTGTAAACTGTGTTCATCCTGGGATTGTGAGAACCAGACTCACCAGGGAGCGTGAGGGTTTACTCACAGGTTGGAATCAAACAAACAAGCCAATCTTGCTTTGTTTTTTTTTTTTTTCCCTTTTTCTCTTTTCGGGTGATAGATTTAGCTTCTATTTTTTGTATGATGATGGTCATTGATTTTGGCAATTTCCCTTTCATGTTCTAAAATAATTTTGCAGATTTAGTGTTCTTTTTGGCTTCCAAGCTCTTAAAGACCATTCCTCAGGTAAATTATATTCAATGCAAATTCAAAATAGTGTATGCATGCATCATGACTCATTATTGCCTATTGTGTCTGTCCTTCCTAATGAAATATTTTGATAATGACAACTGAAAATGTAATGTTATAAAAATAAATAAGTAGTTTAATTCTTTAATACAAGTTTTTATTTTTATTTTCACTGTGCTGATTTGCTGCAACGCAAATAAAAATGTAGGCAGCTGCTACAACATGTTATGTGGCAACTCATCCGAGGCTGTTCGATGTCTCCGGCAAATACTTTGCTGACTGCAACGAAACCTCAACCTCAAAATTGGGATCCAACTCAACTGAAGCCTCAAGGTTATGGGCCACTTCTGAATTCATGATTTCTAGGGGTCCAAAAGCTGCCTTTGACCTACTCAAAGCACCTTGAATTTTGAAGTTTCTTGGGACACTGCAACACACACACACACAAAGTAAGTCTGGAGAGAGCAACCCTAATACTGTTCTACTCTCTCTTGACACTCTAAGATAATGATAGGAAGGGTTAATATTGCACATATGATCTTTATATATATCTAGGGTATAATATAATTAACTATGTCATGTATAATTACTTTGATCATCACTTAGGCTAAACAAAAGGAAACTTGCTGGTTTTATTTTATTGCTGCAAGCAAAAGTCTAAATATGATTGCTTTAGATGCTAGTTAGATTGGGTTGCCATGATGATACAATGATTATGGATTAAACTTGGATCTTAGCTAGATTAGAAATGAAAGTGCCAGGAAAACTCTAATTGTACATATTGTTTATTTATTGTTCTGTTTCTGGGATGTGTATCTGGGGATAATACAAAATTATTCGAGAAAGTTCGGTTGGACTTATTATAAGTGGAGAACAGAGCTTGTAAATAGAAGAAAACAGGTAAATAAGAGAACAAGAACATGGGTCTGGTTGCCCATGTGGTGGTTGTTCTTCGAAGAGTATCTTTCTCTCATGGTTTTTGCGTGGGACCTACTAACATGCTCCCACTGGAAGAGAGAGCGTGCTTCTGAAGAAAAATAATTTTGCAACTACATTTTTGGTTAAACTAATCATAGCAATCCATGGACCAGTGATTGCTCACTCGTGCCATTCAACAAATCAATTTAGGACCATTTCACAAATAATATCATATTGTTTAAAATCTCTTATTTAAAGAGATATCTTATTCATTTAATAAAGGTCTGTACTAATTAGTATAAAAATTAATAACAACGTAGTCACTATAATTAGTTATATTATTGTTATTACATAATTAGTTCTTTCATACATGATATATTTCTTGATTATAATAACAATTAAAAGTTATATTTGAAGTTACTTTAAATCAGTTGACTTTATATTAATGATATATGAAAAATAAAGTGATTTTTGTAATACTGCTTTTTCCTTCTCCTTTTATCATGTCATCTCATCTTACCCTTTTGCCTTTTCTTTTTAATTTCTCTCTTTGTTGTACAAACTTTTGTATATTAAAATTGTGCAAGTACAATTTGTCTTATTTAAAAAATAAAATAAAATCTCTAAGTATAAATTTATAATGTTGATTTAAACGATTTGTTTACCGTTTCTCCTTATTATATCTTACGCGCCTTTTAAAGCATTTACGTCTTAATTGCTGAAATCGTTTGATTTGTATTATCATGTAATAATGTAGGTTTCAATAAATAATTTGGTGATATTATAGAGGTTTGACAATCATAGTAGATTAAAGTTTATTGTTAAATAATGCAATAAAAGATTATGATAAGAAGATAGAATAAGAGTTATGTTGATGTACTAGAAATAAGAATCCTTGAAAGTGCTAAGTCATCTAATGTGGGTTTTGTAATTCATATTTTGGAAGGTGGGTTAAGTTAGGAGGCGAAAATCTTCTAAGGAAACAAATAAAAAAATAGTGTAAAGAAAAAGTTGTAGTGGTTGGTTTTTGGGAATTCTAAACAAAATTGGCATGGGAAAGATTTTTTGTGGGTGAGTGATCTTTGTCACTTTATCAACTCCTTATTACTTTGTAACTTTTCAGTTTATTAGTAGTTCTCGCGTCACTTTATAACTCTTTTTTTTTTTTTTTTATCCATCGCACTTTTTTTATGGCATTTTACCAATAGTTCTTTAAATGAAATTTCTTATTCATGTTTCATTTAATATTGCACTGCTTATTTTAATAAAATTATCACGTTATATTTGAATTTTACCTATTTATTTCAAAAGTAATTAATTTTTAAAACATAAACCACATATATAAATAAATATTATTGTTCAGATAGACAATAATGACTTTTTTATGTGTGTATTATAATAGAGAAGCATGTGTGGGTATCTTATATATAAAGAGTATATAAGGTTTATATATTTGTTTCATTTAATATTCCTATTATAAAATAAAGTCGTTAAGAGTTTAAGAACATGTGAATACAAAAATATTGAGAGTTAAAAATACTTCTTGAGATGAAATTTCCAGAACTTTGAACCTATAAAATATCTCTATTATCAAATATTAAGCCAACTTTCATAGAAATGTGAATTAATTACTTTTCAGTATTAGTAAGATAATTATGTAAATAGAACTCCGAATAATAATAAATATGAAATGAATTTACTAAAATAACGTCAATTTTTTTAATAGACGTATTTTTTTTATCTACGATAAATATAAAGATCGATGCAAATTGGAATAAAGTGTAAATAAAATGAGTAATATTAAAAAGAATCAATTTAAATATTTTTGAAAAGTTGTGGAAGTTAAAGTATCCACTTGGATGGTAATGTTATGATGGATTTGGCACTTTTATCCAATCACTGCACCAATTCAGATTGCGTTATCCACATGATAGCACCAATACCTTCCATCAACCTCTTCTGGCCCATTTTTTTTATGGTCCAAACATGGCCCAAACTTAGATATTTATTTGGCATTCATGTTTTGCCTAAAAATCATTAATTTGGGCAATTGATTATTAACTAAAATCTGGTTGGGAAAGAAGACTTTGTTGAAAATGAACCCTAATATTTTTTTTTAAAAGCATTAAAACTTCAAAAGCCTTGCTTTGATATTTTTAGTATATATTAATTCTAAATGTTTGCAAATATCATGAAGAAACTCATTTGCATTTGTTGCTTTGGTGTAGGTTTGTTCCTCCCAAGTTGAGTTGTCCCACTCCTTGTTTCTTTATAATTTCTTTCAATTTCACATAACAAAAATAGAAGAAAAAAATTGTCCTATTTTAATATAATGAATAATTTATGAACATTGATTATTTAAAAATATGCTTATTATTTTTTGTGCATATAGGAAGTCTAATTTAAGTAAATTATATTTATTTATTTTTTATTAAAATTACGTTATGTCTCAAAAGTTTATGAACTGTTATTGAATAAAGTTTTTATTTCAAATAAAATATTTGTAAGATAGAGGCCTGGTTTGACCAAATAGACCTACTTTCATGGCATTTATGGCTAAACACAAAACGAATTTTGTTTAATACTTGACTCGTTGTTTTAAACTTTCTTTTTAATTTTTTTCTTTAATTTATTCATATTTTTATTAGCCACAACGAGTTTGAAGTTGTTAATTAAGAAATATTAAATAATTTTATTGGAGATTTTAATAAATTCAAAAATATGAAACACCTATATTTATCTATAATTATTGGTAATAATTTTATTTTTACTTCTCTCGTCAAGAACGGGTCCATTAATTCGTATTTAGGTGTAATATTGTAAATGTTTATGTGTTTTTTTTTAATTAAAATGATAAATTTACTTTTATAACATATATGATGGTAAATATCAGTGTTAAAAGTTAGTGCATACTATCAAAATAAATTTGTATTTTAATTAAAAATAATGTTTAATATTTGTAACTTGTTACTAACTAGTATTCCCTTTGCATTCAAATATATAAACATAAAAAAAGTGTATTTAGATATAAATAAATTTCAATCATCTCAACACTATTTAATGTTATCTTAAAAATAATTTTATCTTTAAAAATCTGAGAACATTTTTCAATAAATCACACTTTTTTTTCTTTTCAAATATGAACAAATTTTAACTTGTTCTGAAATATAATTTCCTTAACTATTTTCATTGTATTTAGTAATATTTTTTAAGAAAGCTTTGAACTTAAATTAATATTTCATTTTTGGTTACATCATTATAATATTTTTTTTATTTTAAGAAAAAAAAATCAAAATAATATTAAAAAATTAATAAAATTTAAGACTTTTATGGTAGACTCCAATCTTATTAGTAGACATAACACTTTCACTTTATTCCTTTTATATTCCATTAAGATGAATGTAATGATGAAGGGACATAAATTAATGACTGTTCATGAAGGCTATGTATACAGTTTCATCCACTTCATTATGGACCTTCTTTGCTAATTCATGCTATTGATTTCATTGAGATGAGTATTCAGATGAACATTTAAAGTATTTTAATGACATGAAAAATAAAGTTGATCATAAAATATACTTTTTTTGACAGCAGTGAGAATATTCTGACATAATACAAATATATAATTTTTAATGTTTTTTTGTTATTAAAAATTATTAAAATAGAAAACTATGTCTCACTCTGAGTCCAACATAGTTGAACTCATTTATTTCAAGAATAAAGTTTATCAAATGAAACTAAATTTAAATATCTGAATTGTGAAGTACCATAAATACTTGTTTATTCACCACTATTACAGCTGCAAGCAAACATTGACTCATGAAACAAATGCTTCTTAGGTCTTCTCAAGATCAAATCTACTTCCCATTTTTTGTGTTCCTTCTAAAAAAAATTAGTATAGAGTCATAATAACAAAGACTGCCACTATAGTTTCCATGTGAGCATTAAAAATAGGATAAACCAGCAACTTTTTATATTAGGGTAATGTTGAATTCACAAGCATCTTTTATACTTATAGCTTATAGAAAGTAATACTAGTTGCTTCAAACAGTGTCATCCATTACTTTACATGCAGTTGGCATTTATCTACTTTTTTTATGCAACTGACACGTGCCTCCTGATTATAAGTTTGCAGTGGAAAACAACTATCACAAGAATTTTATGCAGATCAAAGGAGGCTGCACCAGATCAATTGTGACCACACCCAAAATATTTATTTTATTCTGAAGGAAATTAGTATTAGAGACAAAATACTATCCATATTATAACTTTTAAACCATTCTCCCCTCAGAATCTTCTTTCAACAATTTCTTTCTTGTCTTCCAATACTCATCTAGATATAATGATGACATTTTTGTTTTATATGACGACTTTCAGATAAAAATAAGATAAATGATCAAGTATAAAACATTAAATATGAGATATGAGATCAATTACTACAATTTGCTACCTTTCAGGCAGTAAAACACATGTTTGGATAGCAGTTCAAAATTCACTTTAGCATTGAAAGTAATTTAAAAAGATAGTCTTGTGTATTTTTTCATTTTGGCTATTTAAACATGCACAGTGTCATTAGCATTTCCTAAATCCAGGTTTTGTAAACCAAAAAATCTTGTATAACTTAAAATAGAATACAATCCTCTGTATATACACATGGTCATGAATTACATTTCGACCAGGACCATCAGCAAAAATGAAACTTACAATTTTCTCAACTAACAGTCCTTAAAAATTAAAGAATCATATAATGATATTGACTTGGTATAAAGAATACTATCATGTGAAGGCAATCTCCAATCAGGTACTGAAGTATTGCCCTGGCTGCTATACTATTACACTTGAAAACAATGAAGCTTTGCATTGTAGCAAACTCCTCTGTATGCAAGAACCCTCTATTGCTATGTGAGCATAGAAACTAACCTTAGAGTGCACCAACAAATGAGCCTAAACCTTGGATTCAGCCACGAACAGGTAATCCATAATTCTGATACACTCTTATGTATCCATCCCATCCTGCTGTCACAATTACTTGGCCCCACAAGTGGGAATTAGACATTCCCTTGCAAGCACTTTTCAAGAACTTGTACTCTGATTTACACATTGTAGGAGAAACAACAGTTTGTGTTTGATTTGAGTCCACAAGTGTCTCCTCGGGCCACGTTGCAGAAACCTTTGGGATCAACTCTGACAAAAATCCCCGACTCAAGAAGAAACAATCCGGTGAAGGCAGCGAACACCTCTGATTTGCATCCTCTCCTAGCGAAGGGGATAAGAGTGTTCCTGGGATTGACTCAATGCCACACCAAGGTACAGCGATTACCGAGTTGTGGGAGAGAAAACTCTCTGAAGACCAAATTTTCTTTGCTTTGGAAGTACTCCTATCATGGCCAGTGTAATTCCAGATACATACATTTGAATCCTCGCTAACGGAGATGATATGTTTCCCGTCAGTGGTGAAGGAAGCATGCATCTGACCTGCACTTCTTAGGCCTGCAGGCAAAGAAGAGGAATAATAAGTAACAATTTGTGTACTATATTTCCCAAATGCAACTATATAGTAATGCTTGTTTCTAATACTTAAAAAGGAAGAAACATAGATGGGTTGCAGCTCCTTGAGTGTTTTTGGTGCTGTTCTACCTCGGTAACCTAAGTTGATATTTAATGCAAATCTTAATGTGCAGATTGGTAATATAAAACTCTAATTTGGATTACAGAACAGCAATAAAAGTATCTATACATCTAAGCTTTGTCCTACTGAAAAAGATGCAGCAAGATAAGAATCAGGCATAAAGATGGGATGCACTTCAGAAAGATTTTTCAGATACGGAAAACATGTATAAACCTACCCTTGAATTTGTAGATCATGTCAACTCCAGAAAGTATACAGACATGTGAATCAGCAGAAGCAACCAATAATTTGCTTGGGTCAGTTGGTGAAAACTGCAAAAAATAATCACATATTATATGATTAAATGATCAGTATTCAATAATTTTGTATAGGGCGGCATAGAAAAGCAGATTCCAAACCAGAAAAAGAGTGAGAGAAGTAACCAACCTGAACGCCAGTGATCCTTTTCCCTGAAGTCTTCTTTTTTCCTCGTAAACACAACTGAGCATCCAATTGCAGATGATTATCTAGACAAGAGAATGGAAAAAATATAAAGATTGTTAGAAGCTGCTACTCATAATCCTTTTTGAGATAAATGGTTTAAGTGTGGACTCTGTTCTATATACTACAGGCAGAATATAACATCAAAGTAATCAAACAGCAATTCATAGTTTGACCATATGAACATCGACCGACCTCATAGTTGTCCAACCAGTGTAAGTCCATAATTATTTTATTTTTTTGTGAGAGGAGATGTTTTAAGGCTGGGAGAAAAACATAACAAAGGGGAAGGAGGACAAGTAATCCTTAAAAAGGATAAAAAAATAAGTGCACATCAAGGAACAAGGGATATCAACAAAATAAGTTTATCCAGTCCTCAATATAATGGAGCTACTCAAAGTAATATTGACCTGCAGGCCTAAGAATATATACAGAACAAAGAGCAATATACAACTAATAATCACTCACACTAAATGTAGACCTGAACTAACAAACCCATAACCAAAATATACTTTCATGAAGCCATTTATGTTTCTCTGTTTAAGTAGCTAATGATCACAAACGTGGAGAGCATTTGATAGTTGACGATGTCCCTCTATGTCCACAAAAGACATTCAGTGAACTTGAAGATCAGCAACTAAAAAATGCTCTCAAATAAAGGGGAAACAACCTAGTATATGCCCAAGTTAAATTGCAATTTTTGTTATGGTTCTAAAAGACTTCAATTTAAAATACAACACAGATCCAAACAGTTATCGAGCCAAATATGTGCATACCTTGGATATTGTAGAAACGGCAATTGCCTGCCATGGTGCCCACAATTGTGCCCTGGAAGAATGAGAAAACAAATTTGAGGAACAAAACAGAAGATATATTCCTGCCACAATTTTTCAGAGTAAATGTACAGTGAAACAGACCTTTCCATCTGGACGGAAGCACACAGCTGTGACTATCTCTCTGATATCAATGTAATCGCTGACCTTACAGTGAACAACTTCCCAGATGCGCACTTTTCCATCTATTGAGCCACTGATGAAAAAATTATCATTGATGGGATTGAAATTCACGCATGTCACTGCATCAAAGGCAAAAATAAGAAACTATTATCAGCAAAAAAATGAAAATATAGAGGAACACGTTACAGAACAACCAATATTATGCAAATCATGTATCAACATACATAACTACACCAAGACAATAGAAACTCACCATAATTATTGTGGGAGAAAACTCTAAGACATCTGTCAATTCCCACATGCCATAGGCGCACTGTCTTATCAACAGAGGATGACAGTAGAAACTACAACATATAAAGAAGAATGTATAAAACAGCAAGTTCAATTTTATAGAAAACTAAATGATAAGCAAGTTTAAAGATTGCACAAAATATAAGAGGACAAATAAGATCATGCTTTCTATGTGAAACTAACCCCTCTTTTGGACCAAGCAAGGTCCAAAATGTCACCACTGTGACCTTGGAACTCGTGCAAAGGTTTTGCCGATATACGGAAGGTCCTTGGTGGGACAATCACACAGGTTGCTTCGGGGGATCTTTTCAACTTCTCCGTTTTGACTAATTTCTCTTTATCTACACCAAGGGGAGCAACACATGAAAAATTATTTATTTTGAAATATATATTTGACGGATCATTGTCCAGAATGTCCAGTTCGCTTGATCTCTCATCCTCAACCACCTTCCACACACGTACCATGCCATCATCACCACCACTAGCCAGATATTTTCCATCAAGACTGAATTTCATTGTCAAAATAACACCCTTATGTGCTTTGAACTCCTGCTCAGTGTAAAGGGATGAAAGCTCCTTAAACCGCTTCCTATATGAATGAACTCGAACTCTTTGTATCCCACTTCTATCCACTGAATCACAGTCTTTGCATTTAGTTTCATGAAGCCCATGATTATGAACAAAACAAGCAATAGAATCCAGTTTCCTTAGCCAACCCCTTTTCATTTTTCTTTTTGCAACTCCTAACAAACTAGTGTTTTCAGCATCTCTCTGCAAATGTCTGCGAACCATCGATGAAGGCAAAGTATTTCTCTGAAACTCCTCCAAGCTAATCAATTTGTTTGAACCCAAAACACGCAGGGTACTAAGAGTTCCATCCTGACCCAGCTTATCCACAATATACTGTGTTCCATCATCCAAATTCCTTATCATACACGCCAAATTCTCGCGATTTTCTCGGGAACCGGGAGCCTCGCCTGACAAGGAATCCAACACAATCTGGTTTGAGGTTGAGGGAAGACCCTCCTCAACAGCAAGAGAAGTCCTCAACACCGCCCCACTTGTTGCAGTGATTCTGTCAATCCCACAAGGTTGATCTTCAAACTCCTCTTCCTTAGGTGAGTAATTTAAATCAGACTCCAAATCCATCCATCTCAAGAAATTGAGGCGTCTCTGGTTAACACTTTCAAGGTCTTTTACCCAAACCTTGTGCCTGGTAACATGTCTATTAATACCAGAACTAGATTCATCCGATTCTGAACAATCCGAACCCCCATCAGAGGAAGAACACAATTCCTCACGAGTATCATAAAATTGATCCTCTCCCCCTTCCATATCCCACTTTTCCCCTATTCCCACTTATAATCTCAAGCAGATTCCTTTCTTAATGAACAAACAATTCTGAGTTGAACGGATGATTTTTACTTCAATTGGGGGGAAAGGGTATCTGAAAGCACACAAATCATCAACAGTTATGGCGAATCCAAAAGAGAAACAAAAGAGGAACTAAGAAAGAGACAAAACAAAACATGAATTTGGAGAATGAAACGTAGAAAAACGATAAGAGGCATAGAGGGGAAAGAAAACATGGGATGTTTGCTGACCTTGGTTATCTTCAAAATTGGAGCTTGATCCAGAAATCGAAACAATTTTCATAGGGATCTTCGCTGTGTTTGTTTGTTCAGTCTGCACTGTGCATCCACAGGAATACCTACCCACACCCACCACTTTCTGGTACGGCAAAGAAGGTTAAACAAACTGAAAAAAATGAAAAAAAAAATGCATTATTATTATATTATTTAGTTAAACTATAAAAAATATTATTATTGGAGAAGAGAAAGAAAAAGATTGCCTCGTTGTGTGCGTGTCCAAGAGTAGAATGAATGAATGAATGATGAGTTTGGAGTTTTTAAGAAATTTACAATTGACTCAGTCTACTCTTACTTCCACTCTGTTATGTTTCTTTCTTTGTTTGATTCCAATTCCGTGTTAATGAACAATTTCTCTCTAATTGGATCAGATACCTTTCTTTTCCACCTTCATTTCTTCCACTTTTTTTCACCATCTCATTTTATTATTCTAATATTCCCCTTCTTCTCTCAATCACAGTTATTTCCCTCTCTTTCTACTATTTAATTACTTGCTTTAACAATATTTAAAATAGCAATTCTCCAATTCCAATTAACCATACAAAAATCCAGAGAATTCAGAATTTGTTATAACAATAATATAGTTATTAACTAAAAGTCAACTGTTGAGATTAATTTCAGTTTATTACTGTATTATATGTTCCTACTTTTATATAAAAATCAGATCAGTTCTTTTGAAGTGGAAAATAAAAATATATTTAATACTAACTTCTTATCTATTTGACCCTGAATAAATCATAAATACATAATTTCTTTTTTTACTTTATATATTTATTTATTTTCAAAAAGTCAACTGTTTTAATTGCAATTCTTAACCGTAACATTTTATTTATTTTCACTGGTATTCAAACATCAAAACACAATGTGTAACATTTTTTTTAACTCAAAATATTTCAATCTACGTTAATTAATTCAATATATTCCAGTTTATATCATCTTAATATGTAACCATGTTTTAAATAATATTATATTTGTATTTATTTAAATAATAAGTATTACTTCAAATTTTTGAATTAGTAATGAAGTAAACCAATAACATCATTTGAGCAACACTATTTTACTCGAGTGAATTACAAATTATAATACAAATATATCACTAAATTTTCCTTGTTTAAACTAGGTGATATCCTTAAGTATGATCATTTTGTCAATACTTGAGTGATAAACTCAAATAAAACATCACTAGTTTTCACATTTCTCATTGTTCAAGCTACAATATTTTATTTTGATAATATATAGTTGTAAAATCTTAAAAAATAAAGAACATAAACACGTGTAAATCTCTAAAGATTTACATTGTTTGAGCAATAGGCTTTCGGAGATGAGGGAATTGTCACCAACTCTCTTTCACTCAACTTATTTCTCCTAATTGAGGGAGAAAAACTATCACTTAAGCGTTTCATTACTTAAAGGTTGAAGTCCTCATTTGAGTGACACTCAAGCGACCAGTCAGTATTCAAGAGAGATATAAAAAAAAAAATTATGCAAAAAATTGATAACTCATCCAAAACCAAAACCTAACCATCTAACCAACCAATCAAGTTCAAATATAGCTTTAAGCTTAATAAAATGCACATTTACTCGAAATAACTAATCATACTCATTTTCATCATTCTAAATCCATGCATCAACATTTAGTCATTTTTATTTTAACACATCAACTATCAAATCAAAACAAAAATCAATCTCAAATTATTCAACCAATTCAACAAACAATTTGTTGATTCAAATAATTTCTCTTCCTTTGAAGTTGTTTGAATTTCAATAATAACTACAAATAAGTTAAACTTTGTCAAAAATAAAAAAGATTTACAATAACATAAAAAAAACATAACCAAAACACTAAAAATTATAAGAAATCAAACTAATTTAAAAAATAATTTTTATCAACTAACTTATCTAATATTAAACTTAAACACTAGTAAGAAAAAGAAATTTCGGACATTTTCTAAAAAAATACATTTATTCTAAATTGAATTCTACTTAGGTAAAAATATCCTTGATTAGTTGATAGAGCATAATATAATCCGAATTTGAAAGAAAACAACATTGAAGTAAAAAAAATAAAAGAAAAAAAATAAAAATGAAAAAAGCAACAACTTTAAAAGAAAAATAATAAAAATGAAAAAAACAACAACTTTAAAAGAAAATAATAAAGAAGAAACAAAGAGAAAAAAAAAAAAGGAGAAATAATCTAATGAACTTCAATATGTACTTCCTACGTGGATGGATTAATATAAGGATGTTCCTATAATTTAATTAGTTTTTTTTTTCAATTGAAGTTTTGCAAGTAGAACTGTTTTAAATATTCATAACAACGAGTTTATTGTCAAAATAGTTATGTTTTATCTTATGATATATGCAGTAAAATGAATTATAGTTCACACTTTAAAGATTATATTTTTAACTTAGGTTTGATGGAAACATTTTATTAAATATTTTTTTAATACGAAGGTTAGGAAAATAACTATTAATGATTAATTTTATTACAAAATTAAAATACATAACTCATTAATATTAAAAAACCAGACATATTCTCAATAAATTATTCAAGTTTTAGACATTTTTAGTTTTAATTATTTATATATATTTCCTACAGTGTGATTTTATTCTTAACACTATCTTGTAAAAAAAAAAATTCCAAAAAAAGACAACCTATTATTTGGTATACGCGTCTTTTTTTAGTGAATATAGTGAAAGCACGCGTAGAAGCTAAAATCTGATAGTATCATAGGTTTCTTCAAATTTTCTACTTTACTCTCTAAATTAAATATATATATATATATATATATATATATATCAGAGTTTTTTTATTGCTCTTATAGTAAAATTTGTTATTGTTAGAGTTAGTTTTAGACAAAATATTTGTATTTGTATACTTATTAAATAAACAATATATTTTTTTTTATTATTGATCTCTTAAGTATAAAAAAAGCCCTTTGTTAAGATTTTGTTTGGTTCCACGAAAGACATGTTTTGTGGAAAGGTGAAAAAGACTTGTGCAATTTCTTTTAATTTTTTTAAAAATACACAAAAAAAAGGATATGAATTGTGAGAAGAAGAGAAGTACGACTTTTAAAAAAATGAAACAATAATAAGAAAAAATAGAAAAAAAACTATTAAATAATAACTAATTTAAAAAAATAGTTATTATATTCAATAAAATAAATTAATTATTTTTATTATTTAAAATCATTTTTATTATTAATATAAAATTATAAAATAATTTTTAAATTTAATATTTAACATTAGTTTACGAGCTTTTAACTATTAGTATTTTAAATTTTAAGTTAGTTAATAACTAAAACTTTATTAGTTAAAAAAATTTACAAACTATTATATAATTTTTTATTAATAATATAAATAATTTAGATATCAATAAAATAATATATTAATTAATGTAACTCTTTTTTTTTATAAAAATAGTCATTATTTAATTATTTTCTTATAATAAACTTTTATTATAATGAATTATATTATAAATATTTTATTAATATTTATGTTACTTTTGAAGTCATTTATTATAATTAATTTTAAATATTTTATTAATATTTATATTGATTTTTAAATTATAATTAGGGATTATGATTTGAATATATTTTGTTATATTGTAATTTTTAAATTTATTATAATATACAAAATTACAAAATAATATTAAAAATAAAAAATAAAAGTATTTTATTTTATTTTTCACTCATTTTTACTTTTCTCTTTTTTCATTTATCATTTTCCATCGTATTATTCTAACAAAACATAAGAAACACTATTTTTTAATTGTGCACGTGAAAAAAGTTTATTGAGAAAAATTAAACATCACAACTTTAAAAACTACTCTAATAATTTTAGCTTTGAAAGTATCTTATTTTTCACAAACCAAAAGTGTGTCATTCTGAATTGCAATTCTTTGATATTATAATATTTTTAAATTTAATTCCACTACAAGATAGTATAAAAAAATTATATTCCTATATAATTATGCATAATAAATTTATTGATTTTATAAAAATCAATCTAAAATTGATTTTTTTTTTAATTACTTGAATTAAAACATGTACCCTTGGGGAGTATTACAATTGAATTGATGTTTTAGTATTTATCAAATAATGTCTCGTTAAATATATGATTATATTATTACAAAACGATATGTAAAAAATCTCGTTAATATATTACAAACATATTAACTTCTAGTTTATTATAAAAACATAAAAAAATTAATTGAATACCTTAATTTACTAATTATTATCTGCTTTATTAAAAAAAAATTATCAATATTGTATGATATTGTACGATATTGTACCTAATTATATACAATTAATTTAATAATTATACAATATCATGATTAGTATCTCCCTAATTAGATTATAATTTGGAGAGAGAAACTCCTATATATATTTTCTATACATGAGTGATGTAACCACACAAGAGAGAATTTCTTCTTATCATTTTTTATCATTTTCTTATATGCTTGATAATATAATTTATTTGTAAGACAAATAATTTCAAAATTTAGAATTTTAAAAAGAATAAATTTTTAATAAAATAAATGAATATTTATAATCTACTTGTAGTTTTTTTTTTTAAATTACTCTAAAGAAAAAAAAAGGATGTTAATATGCAAAAATATCTCAAATCCTCATTTTGTTAGTTAGTATAAAGTAAAACATGGATTGCAAGTTTTTAAGAGATAACAATGCCAACACTTTTCTTCTGTTTACCCTTTTATTCCAAGCCAAGAGATATTAGACTACTCAACAACATCTTTCTATTATTTTACCAACAAAGAATATCTTTGACTAAATTGAAAAAATTCACTTGGTCAAATTTTGGCTTCGTGTTGAACTTTTTTAATCGAAAGAGATTATTGAATTTGATATTAGAATAATAGAATATTTAAGACTCAGATGAAACACGAAAATATCAATTTATATAAAAATGAAAATATACATTGATGAGGAAAATAAGAATAATACCACATATGCATAGTTTTTAAAAATAATTTAAATGTAAAAATCAGGGAACGACAAGCCCAATTTCTTAAGAAAAATTAAATTAGACATAATATTAATCTTTCATGATTTTCTATTTTAATAAATAACATATATTTTTTTTCTTTTGATGAATGAGAATGAAAGGATATCTCTTATATAAAATATTGTTGAAATTGGTTATGTTATAAATATTAATTTATAAAAAGGTTTTTTCTATGTAAATTCTGAGTCATAAAATGATAATAAGTTAACATTCTAGTTCTCTACATCTCAAACCATTGAAACTCCAACATCAACATAAGTAATTGGTCAAAGTTTTGACCATGTTTCTATGGCCGTCGTATATGATTTTTATTATACCAATTTCTTTGTTATTTAAAAAAGTTATATAAAATCTTAAATGTATCTGAAGTAGCTTAAAAGTTTGATAAGATAAAAAAAAAAGCTTCGTTCCACATTCAACCATTACATTTATAAATATTTTTCTTAGTTTCTGAAGGGTCAAAACCACTTTTCACTTAAGTCAAATAAACTCATCTATACTTAGTTTCACCAAAAATATTTATAACAGCTTCTAAAAATTAAAATTTTGAAGAAAACATTTTAGCAACAAATAAACGATGAAATTAATACATTTACAGGTAATAGTTTTATTTTATTTATTTTTAATTTTGTAAAAGCATGCAGGAACATGATTTTTTATTATATTTCGAAATAGAATTAAATATATTTTTTTTTCATGTAATTTCACACATCACATTAAATCGGTTTTTTTCTTAATTTAAACTTTAAACTTTCTAATTATTTGTAATATTGAAATTATTGAAATATAATATTGTTTTTTTTATATAATAAATTTTCAATGCAAATTATGATATTAAAATATTTGATATTCATTCAAAATTTATTTGTTATATAAAAAAATTAATAAAAACTTATTTTAATAGTTTTTTTATTATAAATATTAAAAAATATAAAATTTGAATTAATAATAAAAATTAATTTCACCTTATAACCCTACTGAAACGAAAAATAAAAACGTATTTAACCATTTAAAATAATATAAAATAAAATAAAGATAAAAACAAATAATTCAACAATTTGAAGAATTTCAAAATCATCTAGGTTGGTAAGGTGTCACTTTCATTTTCAATGTTCGAGGTGTATGTGATGGAAATAATAAAGACAAAAATAATCCAGAATTAGAATGTTAAAATAGACTAATTCATCCAAACTTATTATTGATTCACCAAAAATAGCTTAAGATTTTCTATTAATGTTTGTGATGGTGGACACCACGCCTCAAGGATTTTATAAGAATCTAAAACATACTTTTTTTCTTTTTTCTTTTTTTATAAAGTTTTCGTGTTAGGCATCTGTCATCTCAGCTAAGCTGACACCTCAAGTAACAACAATCATCTGCCATCACATGAAAAAAATATTATTAAAAAAATAAAAATACAAAAATATGGGGGGACTAGATCAAAACTCATATGTTAACACAAACGATACATAGGTAGATTATACCTATTCATAAAGAATTCTAAGAACAGACTAGCTGGGAGTCTATTATACCAATGAAAAGATTCTCTATGAATAAATCCTA
>Ga0123342_1001383_pt1 | contig 40779 bp, 38 predicted proteins | sample Turbeawhitnodule_FD_89960 | JGI IMG/M metagenome (GOLD analysis project Ga0123342, IMG submission 89960) | Root nodule microbial communities of legume samples collected from Mexico - Turtle bean Mexico white nodule | ecosystem: Host-associated > Plants > Roots > Nodule | place: Mexico: Nepantla...
CCGATTGATTTTCTGATAATAAACTTAAACAACATTGTTTGATTGCTTTCTGAATTTTTATATTTGTGATTCTCCATTGAACTTCGTTATACCTTCAAAGTTTGTGAAAATATTTCATAAACAATTCACCCCCCCCCCCCTCTTGTTTAAGGCCATATATTCTAACACCGATAACTGAATTGACCTGCCTGTACCATACACCGAGATCCGACCATCGAGCACTGAGCTCTGAATGCTCTGGTCCAGTACAACATCCATATGTGATTAACATGGCGGGGGATGAGTATCCTATACTCGTACCCTCAGAAGCACGTGCCCACGGACCAATGGCAACTCATCCTGAGAAGACACGTCCTAAACATCCTGCATTGGTATGTATGAACCATTATTAACGTATTCATTTATGTTAATTTTTTTCTAATATTATCACATTCATGCTTGTAAGGTATTTGTTGTAGAATTACACAGACATTGCAACCATTACTAAATGTGGTGGAGGGGAAGCCCTGTGTGGGAGGGAATACAAGCAGCCATCATGTTAGCACGAAGAGTGACTGATGATAGAACTGTGTATGTCAGGAGACATTCACGTAGAAATGATTGATAATGTATTAGGACTATTGATTATGTAATAGATTTATCCATGACTGATTTTTTCCACCTTATCTATATTATTTAATGTTGATTTTACTTTTGTTATTTAAATTGGTTTGGGGTTTTAATTTATGAATACTTAAAAAAAATATGAATAATTGGCTTCCGCATTAATATATTCGTAAGCATGATAGTGCCATCCGCAAACACCTTTATCTTTTCTGAATTTTTTCATCCGTAGGCTCATTATGTGTTCTGGATTTTGGCATCCATAGGCCCCCCTCATGTGTTCCGGATTTTGCCATCCAGAGGCATCATTATGTGTTCTGGATTTTGACATTTGTAGGCACCCTCATGTGTTGTGGATTTTGACATCCGTAGGCACCCTCATGTGTTCCGAATTTTGCCATTCGACGGCCCCCTCATGTGTTCTGAATTTTGGCATTCGTAGGCACCCGCATGTATTCTGAATTTTGGCATCCATAGGCACCATTGTGTGTGATGGATTTTGCCATCTGTAATTGTATATGATAGTTTCGTAAGCGCGTATATGCAATAGAAATGTAGTGAATACATGTATTAAAAGAGGATAAACATCCTAAAACATAAACATTAAGTATCTATTACAAATGTTAAGATTGTAAATATCGTCTAATGGACATTATTTGTGTATAAACTTGTATCCGGCTAGTGTAGTATGCTGACTAAGATTGGGCCGTAGGATAATGATGTGATACCCACAATATATCTGTAGGTAGAATTGGACAACCATCTTTCAGCTTCACCTATAAAAGTTATAAATATAAGTTACTTAACTTTTAAGTTAGCATTGTGACTTACTTTTTTATTCGTTTAGGGTATACCTGCACAAAATGATTTTCGTGGACGTGCCCAATTGCAATTATTCGGTGATGAGTGAAGTTACTTGGTGTTTGGGTTCTTAAAGGAAAAATAGTAAATGATTGTATCATGGACAATGAAACAAAAATGACATTATACCGATTAGCAATAAAGTATCCCATGTTTGGAATTGTCATCCACTTATTTGTTCCTGCCTGCAAGTACAAATGGTGAACAGAGTTAAATGAAGAAATGCAAAGTACAAATGAAAGGGTGTTAGTGGTTGGTACCATAGACATGTGGTAAACTAGAAGTGACTTCTTCAACTATTCATATTGTTCATCACCACCAAACAATTCAACATATTTTTGTCTCCATTCAGTTAGTTCTTTTAACAAATTCATTCGAACAACAGCCCATGACTCCTCTCTCATGCCCAATTCGAAAGCAACAACATGGTACCCACAATGCCCATCAACCTTAACGTCGACAACATCAACAATGTATGGATGATACCCTATAGGGAACTGATCAAGCAAAGGAATGGATTGTGCTGGTAGAATTTGTCGTAAGTTTCCTAAGTAGATTTTTTACTCGAACAACTATCATGTTGTGACGGTAAGAAATCCACACGTTCAAAATAAGAAGGGATTCGCTTAGTTGATCTCATGAATTTGGTAGGATGAGCCATCTTCACAACACCTTTTTGTTTTGACCTTATCATGTCGTGCGTAAATAGATGTCTTCTCTGGAAAGGCCTCTTGCAATTTAGTTTTGATGTTAACCTTACCTGCAACGTCCAACTCCTTGAATCACTTTGTGATCACCTCAAACTTTTTGTCAATTGACAACTCAGGTGAACATTATTTAATTGCAATATCTTCAAAGCTTAATCGATTTCACATGACATGTACTGATTTAAGTGATATGCTACCCACACCAAACAATGCCAATTGACACGCACACGGAAGACCATGAGTACATGTAAGAGTACATCCACCACACCTATTTTTATCAAGCCCCACAGATTTAACCCTATCAAGTTCTTCAGCAATTAGATTCAAAGCATATTTAGACACAAAACCTTACAATTTTTTGTAAGTTGTAACCTTAAACCGATGTCCGACCATATGCAAACTCTTTTGGAATGAAGCTTTAATTGCATTATGTTGTAAAATAATCATCTTGTTGATCGAATCCCAGCAGAAACTTAAATCCTCCATCGAATTTTGAAGAATTCTCTTTAGGCTCCAATGTGCCGCCTTAACCCTGTTACTTGTTGTGTTTCCTAAGAGCATCGCCTTATTTGCCCATGCCTTGGCAAATTTTTCTTTATGTGGACGTAACCATGTAGCCATCACATAATCAACAAATATACAAATATAGGCCATGGAGAACACACAACTTGAAAAACATTGACACGGTCTTCAAAGGCCTTAACAATATCACAATCCACAACAGATCCCCAAGCTTGCATTACTTGATCCCATACCTCTCTTGGATGCACCAACATTTTACATTTTGCTTTCACATTTTTATCAATGTGAAATCAAAAGAGCAAATTATAAGCTTCAGGAAAAACGATTATGATTGCATTCATTAAGGCAATATCTCTATCACATACCACCACCCTAGGGTATGAATCAACTCTAAAAAACAACCCTTTAAGTCTGTAAGGGCCCACAAAATATTATTTTCCTTTTCTACTGCTAGTAAACAAAATGCAACGAAACAAGTTAAACCAGTTGATATAATCCCAACAACCTCAAGTAACTATACTTGTTCATTTTGTACGTATCATCCATCAATATGACAATGTTAAACGAGTTCACTAGCTTTACTGAATCTGGGTGTGTCCAAAATATATCTTGCACGACATTCGACACCTCTTCAAACCTACACCAAAGCACATACATGTCTTGCTCCCGTAACAACATGAATTATTGCATTTCTGTTTTGTGACCTCGTTGTGTTGTTCGATGAACACTCATTGCATTATAAACTTGCTTTATTGTCGTGACATTCTTCTCATTTCTCTCTTTCATGGTTAGTAAAATATTTATTAAGTTTTAGTCATATCCTCAATCATAGCCTTTTCCTTAACACTTAACCTTCCAGCATATGGATGACCCACCAATGTCTCTGCCAAATCATGATTGTGAGAACCACAAATTAATTCAACCATCCACCCTTGACCACCTTTGTTTGGTTTCCCTCACAATCTGAAAGGACACTCACACTTCTTTCTTCCTGTTCGACTAATATCTATGTCTTTTTTATACTTTTTGTATTTACCTCCTCTTTCACAACCTAATAATACATATCTAATCATTCCTCGTTACCCCGTCCATGTATCCGACCTTAATATAACAATAACAAACCCATAACAATAGCCAATACTTCTCGCCCACTCTAACAGCTCATCTCGATTACGAAATACCTACAATAATATATGCCAAATTCTAAAATCATTCATAACCAATAAGGTTCACACGCCTACACTCATGTGCCCTATGTTCATTATCTAATGCGTTATAAGGTTTTGACTGCTCCAGATCAACATCATGTAATCCATCCCACACATCAATCTCCCATAAAATTCTCATGTATAAGTCTGTTGTATCCATTGGCAATGCTGGAAAAAAAAACAACATCACTTAGCTTCCGGATATACAAATTTGTAAGTTTCAAAATATCCTTCTGCATTTTCAAATCCTTAACACATAAAAGCATTCCAGATATTCATATCCAAAATTCAAAATCTACTTCCAGATAACTTTATCTGGAACTCAAATTTGACTTACAAACATCTGCCTTCAGAAGCTTGAACTGGAAAACTAATTTGCTTACGGATTTGTATATCCAGAGTCACTATCAATGCATTACAGACTCATGCATCCGAAAGCCAATATCCAGGCTTCCAAATATTGTTATCTGGGAACATCTCAGCTAAAAAAAACGTGAAAATGAAGATGGTATTGTCTTACCTCACAACAATGTGAACCAGAGCTAAGAGTGAAACGGTTCCTCCACCACCACACCAACAACACCTCCTATGCACCTCAAACGAACACCAAAGAGCACCAACTTTCTCTACACCTCAGCCCCTGCACCCTTTTTTTATAACAAACAAGACAAGGGCAGAATGAGATTTTAAAAACTTTGTTAGGTGCACATCCAAATTAATATGGTGCAGGGAGCAATTGCCTTGTTCTATACTGCAATGTGTAAGAGTGCATTTTGGTCGTTGGTAACAAGGATTGGAATCGTTGTTTGAGGAGAAAAAAGGTAAATTTTGTTTTTTAAGTTTAAGAATCTCTAGTCCAGAATTTGTGTAGAATCATAAATTCGGAAGACATTAGGGGAGTGCAAGTCAAATTTAATTTTAGAATTGGAATTCTATAACATATTTTTGGAATAGCCTTCTAGAACTACTTTCGAGATTTTTTTCTTTTTGGCTTTTAGAGAACCCATTCTGAAAAACAGTTTTTCCATTTTGGAGTACTCCATTCAAGAATGTATTTTTTGGCTTACGAATTTTCAATTCTAGAATTCTTTTTCCCATTCCATTCCAGAATACCAATTATGAAACTCATTCCCATAACCCAATTTCCAAAAACACACCACATCACCATACCTAATTCAAAACAACTCACACACTACCGTGAAAGCTGTGCTTTGAAATAAAATATGAAGGAACATTTTGGAATTTCGAAAAATGGTGGAATGCAGGAAGAAGAATGATAGGGTGGAGGAAGAAACATCATTTGGATTTTTCAAGTCCAACCCAACATTTTCTAGCCCGATCCAACTAAAAAATAACTCATTTAAACTAGAGGAAAACTATTTGTGTAATTTTAAGTGAAATTAATTTATACGATAAAGAATATTTTGTATGGCTTAAAATATAAAATGGTCATTTCAGCTTAGTGTCGTACATTTTGAAAATTTCAATTTAAATTTTTTCTTTTAATAAAAAATTATTTCTCTTCAGTTAAAATTAATTCCATTAATAATTCAAATGTATTCACAATTAAAATATGTCAAAAAAACAATATATTTGGAAATACATTTTGCTACATACGATGAAATTTTTTAATCTTTATTATAATTCTAAATAAAAAAAATTTAACACTCTTTTCACAATCAGGACCTTCTTCTTTTTCAATGTTAAACTTTTATCATCTCTTTAATTTCATTATCTTTATTTAATGAGGGATTTTGTTATTATTTTGTTTCTTGATATACGTGGTATATTAGGAATAAATATCTACTTATTCATGGTAAAATATTAACTTTTCTAATTTAAATTAAATAATTGAGAAATAAGTATGTATTATTTATAGACATAAGTAAAATAAATGAAATCATAAAAAAATCCAATCATATTTTAAAGTTAATTGTTTATTTTGGTAATTCATATAGTTTGGCAAATATTTTTGAAGGGACGTGATTTGGTAAATATTTATGGAGGGGAGGCATTGGAAGTTCAACATAGTTCATCCTCACTTTTTAGAGTATGACTTATTATATATTGCTTAGATAATTTCTCTTAATCGTTTAAGAACAGTTTCTAGATTTTGAAGTTTCTAATGCTATACACTTAAATTATAGTTCCATAGTTTGAGGTTTGTGTTAGGGAAATTTTTTCCGTGAAGAAATGGTTACTTACTCAAGGGAGCATGTCACATGATCATAGTGATTCTCCTAATGCTACATTTTCCTAATTTGGTTAAGGTAGAAAAAAAAAAACATGAAATGAGACAAATTTAAAGTTATTGATGTAATGAATTTATTGTAATTGTTGTAAGATATTTTGTAGTTATAGTAAGCAATCCGGTCATAATCTATTGAATACCACATACAATTTGAACAACATTAAGAATGAAAATAAACTTGTTTCCACGAGTATTATTCAAATCAATTCTACTTTAACCGGAAATCATGCATTGAGTGGACATGAATACGTATATAGATAATATTTAATATTTTAAATTGAATAAGGAGATGAAAAAAAAGTATGTACACATTTGTGTATTCCTATCCACATCGTCATTGTTTTAAATTATTAAAACATTCTTAACTTATTAAAAGAAATTTATGTTTATTAATTATTATAGTATATTTAATTAGATATGTTTTCTTGGTTAAAAATAGAAACATGTTTACTTTTTTTCTTCTTTTTTTTTATGCTGAGAACATCATTTCTCAATCTTATTGTCCCTTTTCACCTTAAAAATGGCATCGTGGAATGAAAAAAAATAGGTATTTGATTTATGTCACACAATCTTTACTTCTTCCAACCTCTCTCCCCACTATATTTTAGGTTGAGGCTCTAGCAATAATTGTTTTTGTGATAAGTTATCTTCCTTCACAAGTTTGTGAGTTTGATTTTTCTTTATTTTACCTCTTTTAAGTTCATCCTTATCATATTGTTCTTCACCGCTTTGGTTGTGATATTTTTGTCTACCTTTAAAAGGTTATAAGCTTGGAGTTCGATTTTTACTATGTTTTTCATATGTTATAATACCACTCATTTTTGTGTGTTTATGATGCAACCTTTTGGTGCTTTTGCGTCTTTATCCCTATATTTTAGTTTTTCCTTTAACAATTTGATTACCCTTCATAATTTTTGTAATATTTCTCATTTTTGACAACTATTCAAACATAGTTATGTTAGACACCAACCTATTTTGTCCCTTCTCGACAATAATCTACCATTTGACTTGTACCACTTATTGCTACTTTATCTAAGGCACATCGTATTCTCATGTGTTTAAATGTATTGTTTGGGTTACGAAAACAAATGAGGATTTCTTTGTTTTCCAACAAAATTTCTTATGGGATATTGTTCCTTGACCTTTAGCATTAAGCCCATTGATTAGTGGATTTATTTAGTGAAGTTGAATTATGATGACACTTTTAATCACTACAAGGTTCAACTGGTTTACATTGGGCAACATTCATACTTGTTACAAAGATGGTGTATATATGCTCAGTCCATTTTTTCTATTGATGCCTCTTAAGGTTAGTCATTGAATCAAATAGATGTGAAGAACGTATTTGTTCATGGTGACTTGGAATAAAATAGTTATATGACTATGCCTTTAAGGCTTGTTTTCCTTATCTAATGGTGTATACAAGCTCAAATGTTCTTTGCATGGCTTATGACAGTATCACCTTCCACGGTTCGAAATTTTTTATTCTACTTTTCTTGTTTTTTTTTATTATTCAAAGTCAATACAATTCCTCCTTGTTTTTTCATAGGATAAATAATGAAATTTTTCTTCCTATTATTTACATTGATGATATGATAATTATCACTACAGAATTAAGTAACTACTTTGAGTTTCCTTCCATATGAAAAATATAGATTGTCTTCACTGTTTCTCACCCCTTGAGTTTATAATATTTCACAAGTATTTTTCTTCACCAACACAAGTATACAACTTACTTGATTTCTTAAAACCAATAGACACTCTTCTTTAGATTAATGTCAGATTTCATTTGATGAGAGAGATAATTTGTCAAATTCTTTATTATATTATTAGTTGGTTTGTAGTCTTAACTATTTGACAATTACACGGACATTTCATTTATAATCCAATACTTGTGACTTAAGTCATAAATATTGTGTGTATGAGTTGGTCAATTATTTTTTTACTATTAAAATTTTAAGAACAAATTAATTACAACTTTTTTTCAGATTTTTTTACTCTTAATAAGAAAGTGTCTAAGAAAAATATCATCTTACTTTTAATTTTAAACATTTGTATGAAAAAGGAAATATTAAAATTACGTATATTATTTTTTATTTAACTTTTTAAAACATAAAACAAAGTAAAAATAAGGAAAAAATAAAAATGATCAATAAACAGTTTTTAATAATGGAAATTGTTTATTTTATCCTGAGTGGTTTTTTAACAACAATAAATTATATATTTTTTAAATCTTTGCTTTTGGGTATACCTAAAGTTGGCTAACAAACACAAGGAGAGTGTTTAAAACACTCACTACTATTAGTTGAAATCTATTAGAAATAACAAAGCAAAATATTTGAGCCAACAAGAAAAAAATGCATTAGAAACAATGTGTTAAAAACTGTGCTGTTAATATTATAAGTCCTTTCATTCGTTGCCAGAGGCAAAGCCAGGGCGGGTTGTGGCTTATAGTTTGAAAGAACTTATAAACTAATCTCAGGTGTCACCAAAGTTGACAAAAAAAATTGTATATGAAAAATATTTTCAGTAGTTTATGAAGGTTCTCCAATATCAAAATTAATAGGTCATTCATGTCTCAGTTTCAATTGAAGAAAGTAAAGTATCTTAGATATCTCAGGCATGAAGGGATAGGCATTGTTTCCAGATACAAAAGAGGTCACCTCGTTTCTTATCTCAATCCAACTACTACCAGCAACTTTCTTTACCCCCTGATCAAGCATTGCCTTTCGGACTATCTCTGCATTATTCCACTGCCCACTTGCACAATACAAATTTGACAACAACACATAACCAATCTCCTTTTCAGGCTCCAAGTTCTTTAGATATTCTCCCACACGGCTCCCGGTTCCTAAATCTCCATGTGTATAACATGCTCCTAGTAGAACCTCCCATGAATTGCTCCTACCTTTGCTGGTCTTTGAATACTTCTTAGCTAAACTTCTTGCTTCTGCCACGTATCCACCGCGACCAAGCATATCCAACATGCATGCCACATGGTCCATTCCATGGGAAAGTCCAAATTCCAAACTCATGGATTGAAAGAACGCAAAGCCCTCGTTTATAAGCCCCAAATGGCTGCAAGTCATTAACAGCCCTGTGAAAGTTACTTCATCAGGTTTCACACCAGATGCCACCATTTCTCTGTACAAGCCTATAGCCTCATTAGCCCTCCCATGCACTCCAAATGCAAATAACATTGAATTCCAAGAAACCAAGTCCTTTTCAAGAATACCATGAAATGAAAGCCGTGAACCTTCTATGTCCCCACATTTTGCATACATATTAACCAAGCTATTCCCAACATACAAATACTTGTCTAAACCATGACGAATGATGCAGCCATGGATCATTCTTCCGTGAACTAGTATCGCTAAGCTAGCACAAGCATGAAGAACTGCTCCAGCTACTAAATCATCAAGCTGGGCTGAGTTTTTTGTCATGTCTAGAAACATACTTAAAGCTAGCTCTCCATTCCCATTTCTCGTATACCCTGCAATCATTGAAGTCCAAGAAACAACATTTCTCTCAGGAGCTTGCTGGAAAGCAAGAAAAGCGTTCTGGGTATCCCCTGATTTCATATGAGCGTCAATGATGGCATTCCAAGACACTTGATTAAAACATCCAAAGGAGTTAAACACCCTCATGGCATCATCATGACATTCTAATTTAGCATAAAAGCTTAACATCGAGTTCTTTACCTCCATAGCAGAGCTCCAACCAGATTTTATCACAAAACCATGCACCATGCATCCGTATAACATCTCCATTGACTCGGCACAAGCGTTCACGAGAGCACTGAAAGTCCACTGATCTGGCTGACACGAACTCTCACACATCTCTTTAAACAAATGCAAGCACGCTTCAACTTCACCGCAACGAGCATGACCCGCAATCATTATATTCCAAGCAATCACAACCCTTTCAGGCATGCTGCGAAACAGTTCAATAGCCGTACCAAAGCGGTAAGAGTTGGCATAAGCAAACAGAAGTGAACACCACGTCACTTCATTACTATCACGCATCTCATCATACACTTTTCTTGCAGCATCAGGACGCAAACACTTGCCATACATGTCAATGAGCGAGTTAGCCACAGGAAGAGAAGACAGGTAACCTGATACAACTACCAAAGCATGTAGTGTTGCTCCAAAACGAAGATGGGATGCACCAGCGCATGCGTTTAAGGCTGCAGAGAGGGAGAAGTTGTCGAGTTTGGAATGGGAGACTCTCATGCTACCAAAGAGGCTAAGACTCTGCTGGTAAAGTCCTAAGTGGGCATAGGCGGTTAGCATGGCGTTCCAAGCAACCAAGTCTTTCTGAGGTATTTCATCGAACAGTTTGCGAGCATCGCTGATTTTACCCGAACGTGCCAATTCTACGATCACAGATGTAGCGCGAAACAAATAAAAGCGCATGCCATTCATTCAGGTTTTTAAGTTTCTAAAAAAATGAGCTTTGAAACAGCTATGCCACAACCACAATTGTGCAGTAGCTAGCTGAAAATCTGAAACTGAAACGTACTTTATGTGACAAATACCCGTCTTTTTCCTTATTTACTAATAATTTTTAGCACTTTTTTTATACAACGACGAAAAATTTGAACGTAATAATAACTCATACACGTTACTCAAATTTCTTATGCTAGGCCAACGTAACTGTGTTTATTTGACATGACGACGTTGTAAACTTAAGACTAAGTATAATATCCTTTTAAACTTTACTTGAAAGATTATATTTTAGAGAATATGACATATTATTTATGTTGATATAACTTATCTTGAAATTTATATAATAAAATATTTTTTAATAGCAGTTTATACTACTTTGAATTTATAGTTTAATTATACATATATTAATAATGATATATTATGCTCACAAATCGAGTCATTCCGATTTTATCTTGAGTTTTTAAAAGAAATTTGCGAGAAAATAAACGTTTAATGGTTAGAAAATGAGAGAAGTGAAAGATGATAAAATAGAATGTGATTCACACTAAAAAAAATAAAATTCGTAAGTATAGAGATTAAAGAATCATAGGACCTATAAAAAAGGTTGAAAAAATGTTCCTCAATATTATCTAAATAGGTTACTATGCACACTAGCAAATTTTATAACATATTTCCAATTAGTTTCTAAAAAATCATCTTATTAACTACAATTAAAGAATCGGAAACGAAATTAATCTCTAATCTACTAGCTAAACAAATATATTAGGAAGCTATAATTAAACATCTTTTCTATAAAGTTACAAAATCTAAAAAAGGAAGACTCAATAAATAAATAATAGAATATAAACAATGTAAAATTATACTATTTTTGTAAAAATCTGATTAGTTAATATTATAATCTCTCCAAAGCATCATTAAAATTGAAATAATTGTTTAAAAGAAAGCACACGCGTGAAGTTTAGAAGAATATTTAATAGAACTCACTTTTTTTAGAAAAACAAAATGACTAAATGACTAATTTTAAATTTGGAAAATGGGATATAAATTTATCTTCAATTTCAAGTACCAAAAAATTTAAACCTTCCTTTTAGTACATTTTTGTTTTATTTATCTACTGAGGCAAATCAAATAGAAAAATTATAATTAATTGTTGACTAAAATATTTTCAGGTTTCTAATTTTATAAAAGTACAAAAGTTTAAAAGAATTCAATAAAAAAAATTATTTACTTTATAACAAAAATTTGAGACTATTTGGACCAACATTTAGAGCTTATGTCTGAGTAATTTTGTCATGTTGATTAAATTTACTCAAGAAATACCAAACCTTTCTACGTCTGTTACATTCAGATATAAATAAAACAACATTTTCTTATAAAACTTTTCTCTGTAGTTTGTTTGATGATTAACGATGACATATCCCATTCAACAATATGTAATGGGATACCATTTCAACCAATCGTCGATGGCAAATACCAACAATTAGACAGATATTGAACCTTGTAATTATACGCCAAGATGAAGTAATATGATATCCAGAAGGATTTATAAAGAAAATTACAACAAATATGTACAAAAAAATCCCTATAGGTTTCATGAGACAACATATATGATATTATAATATATACAAGGGCAGGTTTCATGAGTTGGTTCAAGATTCATGGGCTCTTTCTTCCACCTGAATTCATCTCATCCAAAGCCTTCCAGGTGCCTTTTCATTTACAATCCAACATTGTTTCTTCCATCCTCAACTTCATATTTCATTTGATTCCTCAGCAGCTACAGGCGTGGATTTTTCAATGTCTTTCACTGCTTTTTCTTGATTTTCCTGGTTACAATCACCGGCTTCAGATTCTTTGGAGTCAAGTTTTGCTAAAGTGTTGTCATCCAAATTCTTCTCATGTTCCATGCATTCTGATGCCTTTTCTTGCACTACTTGATTTTCCTGGTTACACACACCAGCTTCAGATTCTTTAGTGTCAACTTCTGCTTCTGATTCTTTAGTGTCAATGTTTGCTTCAGACAAGTTGTCCACATGTTCACTCCCTACTGCTGAAGAGCACAGAGATGAATCCCCAACAATGGACACAGTTTCTGGCACCGCCAAACAATCTGGAGTAATATCAATCCCATCTCCCGTAACAGCTTCAGAATCTTCCGATACCTGCATTTTTGCTTTGATGCAAACTAAACCTTCCTTAGACAACCCTTCCACCTTCTCAACCGTTACTGAGGGATCCAAACAATCTGGAGTTACATCAATCCCATCTCCCGCAATAGCTTCAGAATCTTCTGACACCTGCATTCTTGCTTGGCTGCCAACAATACCTTCATTAGATGCGCCATCCTCCACCTTCTCAACTGATATTGAGGGATCCAAACAATCTGGAGTAACATCAATCTCATCTCCCGCAATAGCTTCAGAATCTTCTGACACCTGCATTCTTGCTTGGCTGCCAACAATACCTTCATTAGATAAGCCATCCACCTTCTCAACTGATACTGAGGAATTTGGGACTTCAGATACATTTTCCATCTCAGTAGCACAGCTTTTACCATCTGTCCTGTCCTCACTGTCAGCCAGTCCTCTTGATTCAACCTGGGTTTCGAAGATTCCTTGTGGACCCTCATCAGACAATGTCTCCACCTCTCTTTCCCCCTCTGATGCTCTGACAACGTCCACAGGTATCCCACCAACCTAGGATGAAATACAAAATCAAAGGCCAGAAGTAATGGAAACAGTAGATACCAGATTATTTTAATGCATACAAAACCATGAAAGCCGTATACGTAAATATAAAATCATCCCCAAATTGTCTAATGTGAGAATGCCCATTGCCCAGTACTGATTCCATATTTAGGGCATTAGAAGAAAAACAACTCTGTCGTGATTCTCACAAAATGGCATTTTACAAATAAGTGTAAAATCCCAATAAACCCAGCCATGCAGCCTAAATTTTAATGTTTTACTTTCAACTGAAGAAAATTTCTTAACCTCAGATTATGGTTTTAAATAGAATATCAAATAAATTGTTCAAATCAATTACCTCATGAAGCAAAACAACAGACTGTAAAACCAAGATAAGGGGTTTTGCATAGTCTAAAGGGGAGACCAACCTGTCTACTGCCTTGATCACACATCTCAGCTTTGGAATTATTAATTAATTTCTGTAGTAGTACTGGATTTGTAGAGGGACCCTGAAGAAATTAATTCATAACAGAAGTTAAATGGAGAATTATAGCAGAAGACATTATTATGTAGGTGCAAAATAACTAACCTCACTGGCATCTTTACAGCTCCCATCTTCAGTCAGATGTGGAAGCTTGTCAGATGATAACACAATCTTATTGTCCTCAATTATCAAGGAAGATGATGGCTCAATAATGTCACCTGATGAAAGTTGTTCCCTATTAACCCCAGCTACATCATATGCTTCCATTTGATTACCAATCTCAGCTTCTGAAGAATTTGGTTCCTGTAAAGTTAATGAATTTGTAAACAACTCCAGCTGAAATGATACAACCGTAAAATTGAAGGGATAGTAACAACAGTATACTAATAGTTGCCAAATATTATACCTCGTTAGCATCTTCACAATTCTCTCCAGTCAAACAAAAAGTTGGTTCTGCAGCAGCCAATGGGCTCTTGCATGAAATATCAGCTTTATCTTGCTCCACCAAGGAAGAAGGCAGATGTGTGCTTTTGGCTATCAGTCCAGGATCAACCCAGCCAACATCAGATGTCTTCATATCAACCTCCTCAGATTCAGAACATTCTGATTTTTGTTGCAATAATGGACTTGCTATAGGTTCCTGCACACACAAAGTTAGTACATAATTAGAGAAAAAATTGCGTAGCCAGATCTGCTAAATATGTACAAAACATACCATGATGTCATCCCTACAATTCTCTATCAGAGGGCCCCTGTCAGATAACATATTAGCATTTTCTCTCTCCATCTGCAAACAAGAAGGATCATTCTGGAATTTGGGAGTAAGCCTTTCTGAATCATTCACGGAAACCTGAGAAACATCCATTTCATCACAGATTCTGATTTCTGAACAATCTCCTTTTACCAAAGACACTTGAGCCTCCACAGAGTGGCTAACAATCATAGGGGAATCAGATGACATTTTGTTGATTTCCAGCACTGGATCTTCTGGCAAAAGACCAGATCCTTCCATGTCCTTTTCAGATACAGGCCTCACAACTAATTTACTGTCAGATGATACCCCGATTTTTTCTTCCTCTTTCAGTTGAGTCAATGAAGGCTCCACAGCATCTGCGACAGTAATTAATTGATGAACCTTTGATTTACCAAGCAAGTCATTAGAGCAAACAGGTACCCTCAGAGACATTGAGTGATCTTCAGGACCATCAATATCAGAGGTAGAACTGACCCCTTCTTCCTTCCTCACCAAAGGAGATGAAACTAAATTCAAGCTCTTCAACATATTATCTTCAGATCCAGTCTGAGAATTACCAACCGGAGATATATCTTTATAACCTAGTTCAAGATTAGAATCCTTCAATCCATTTGCTGGAGAAGGGCTGATAACAGTTGATCCTTCTATGTTTTCTTCCTTTGTCATTCGATCAGAGGAAAAATTCACATTTTCTTGAAAAACGTCATGCTTTACAAGCACATTCTGACTAATAGAAGAATCCATTAGAACATCAGCTTCCACTTCATCAACTTTTACTTCCTCCTGGAACCCAGAGTTGTTGGCATCCTTCTCCAATGACTCTTCCAAAGGTTCCGAAACCCTATTTTGCTCTTCGACCAAGGTTGACTGGGGCTGGACTGCAGCTTCAGATATAGTTCCCTTTACAAAACTGCCAACACCAGAATTACTTCTTAAATCATTCCCTACAGCTTCCAAACCAGAAGGTTGTCGCAACACTAACCTGTCAGATGTGTCCATTTCTATATGGCAAGCCTCAGAGGAAGTCTTTGCACTGTCAACAGGATTGGGTAACACTATATTTTCTTGGGAAACAGGGTCAAAATTTATAGATTTAGAAACACAAGACTGACTCTGTTCGCATATGAAATTTGCATTGTCCTTTTTTTCTTCAGAGAGAGGTTTTGAACAACTGTCAATCAATGGAGTACCATGCAAATCAGGTTCTAGAGCATCTGGATGCTTCTGAATTTTAACAGCTTTAGCACCCACAGGATCTTCCATTTCAGAAGCTGATTCTGAACACTGTTTCACAGAGGGTTCTAACGGCTTTTGAGAATCATGTCCAAATGTAATCGGATTATCAGGTTTCAGCAACTCTGAATCTGGATCTGGAATCTTACACCCAATAATCCCCTCATCAGAGGAGAGTTCAGCAGAAGGTTTTAAGGTAGACTCTGTTTCATTTTTGACTTCATTTTGTTCTGAAATAATAGAAACTTTCCCTGTCGTTGGACTAGATGAGGTCCCTTGTGGTTGATCACCTAAATTTTCAGTCCGAACCAATAACCCAGAGCTGTCAACATAAGCAAGAGGCGATGCCAAAGATGGTTTTGAAAGATCCAATTTTTCGGAAGAAATTTGTTCTGTGATATCCTGAGGTTTGTTTGTTGGTAAATGGCTCTGAATACACGTACTAGCCTGAGTAGATACAAGACTATTACTAGAAATTGTGGGTTCCAATGGAATTGAAGGGCATCCTGTGCCACCAATATCAACTGCAGAAGGTCTTGAATACCCCTCAGAAAAGTTAGATTGGTTTCCAAGTTTATGATCCATTACCACAAGAGATCCAGCACCAGAAGATGAACATATCTGATGGCTACCCGAATCTATATTTAGATCACTGGTAGGAAGTCTCTCCAAAGAACCACCAGTCTTTTCGACAGCACTGAGAGTAGTATCAAGAGCTATTTTACACTCTGTGATTGTGTTTTCAACACAATGTTGAGTCTGTTCAGCCTTTTCTTTAACATCTGATAGCAGGCTATGTTCTCCGGTAGTTGGCATATCTAAATTAGCTTTACCCTCCAAAATTGGCATACTGGATGCTAGTTCTGATTGTTTTTCATGAATATTCACAACAGCACCCGATGTTAGGCATGGTACACCACTAGTTATATCACAAAGTGCTTTATCCTCCAAAGTCTGGTTATTGGAGACACATACTGCAGCTTTAGTCGCTACATGTGCAGAAGTTGTATTCTTATCCTCACTCCCGGCAGAATCATGAGCTTTGGGCTTTGGTAAGCAAGTTCCAGAGAAAACTTCCTTCATTACCCTAGCAACATCATGCACAGAAATCTTATCTGCAGAGATAGGTGCACCATCAATCCTTGTAACTTTCAGTTGCTTATTTTGGGTAGAATTGGTTGCTCTATCTTTTCTTTTTGAATCATGACTAACTACTCCACTGGGTAAAAGGATCTCAAATGCTGGGGTTTGACTGATATTGGCAGTGGTTTTACCTTGCAATGAATCCCCTGATGAATTCTGTGCATGATGACTTAACTTGGGATCCTGACCAGTAACTGCATCAGGAACAACAGGTAACACTGAAGCTGATTTTTTACCCCTTCGTCTTGGAGGCTCTGCTCTATTTTGAGTTTTACGACCTTGCCTTTTGGAAGGCATGGATTCAATTGAACCTGGGAGAGTAGATTCAGAGGCTGGAGTGGAAGGATAAATAGAGCTTAATGTACTAGGAACAATCTTTGGAGTCACAGGATCTAAAGATTTGTTGATGGCTTCTGTAGTTTCACTGCCAGTCAAGGTATTAGTTGGAGTATCAACAACTGAAGGGATGATTTTTGTAGTTTCAACAGTTTGACTATGGGTTTTGCCACCCAAAAGCTGATCCTTTGTCACCACAGAAACAGGCATTGTTGTGAGAAATGAAGTTTCACTCCCTGAGTTATTGCAAACTTCATCAACCTTTGACGAGGTAATTTCAGAAGATTTAACAACCTTTAGAGAAGAATCATGCACATCAGGATTCTTAACGTTCTCAAGATCTTGCCCTGCAAAAAATTCTTAAGTTTATATCCAAGATCTTCTCCAAAACAAATGAAAGACTTTTAACAACTTCAATACTAAAATGCAGAATTTCACCTGGAGATTTGATAATACTATCTTGACATGAAGACGTAATCACTGTCTGTTTAGCTGAATCATCTGATCCTTCCAGTGATTTTAAATCCTGATCACCTAGGTTCTGTGATGCTTGATCCTGGACAACACGTTTTGATTCTTGAACATTGTTCGCTTGCAAGCTCTTAAATTCAGTGGCTTTTTCACCTAAAGTACTCCCTGATGAAATAGGTAAATTAGCAGTTTGATGTAAATCCTGATGTAAAACATCAGGAACAGGAGCTAATATTGGTGCCTGTTTCTTCCCCCTGCGACGTGAACTTCCAGTTTGCGACTTCTGATTTTGTACTTTACTTGGCATCTGTTCAGATGAATGAGTGGGTGCAGTTTGAACCAACGTTTTATTAGAGGGTAAAGGATGGGGTGCCTGAGAATTCAAAACAGTCCCAGCCCCTAAAGGATCCTTCCCACTGTTCAAAGAAGCAGAAGGTGGACAGGCTACTGCAGCAAAACTGGGAACAGCTTCACTCTGGGAGATAGCTTGACCTGAAGAAGGACTCACCAATTTATTATCCAATTTCTCGTTCACCTTTACATCAGGACCAACAGAACCACCAGGGACAGGAGGTGGAACCATGACCTGCTTCTTTCCTCTACGTCTAATCCCTTCACTACCATGACCTTTCCGTCCTGGTCCTCTTGCTTGAATAGATACAGAAACAGGAACAGCAGCTACCTGCGAATTTGGTGGAATAGTTGGCACGGGAATGGCAGGATGTGCATTAGGAGAAACTCCTGTATCAGACTGCTGCACAGGTGCATTCACACTTGTAATTTCAGCAGAATGAGAAACAGAATCAGCAGCTGATGATGCTAAAAGTCCAGAGTCAATTCCTTTTTGTAACTGTGTGTCTACTTCAACAGTTCCAGAAGTTACTGGAGGGCCCATTACAGCTGGGGACTTATCGGAAGTTATTCTTTTAGGTCGTCCACGACCACGTTTGGCTGGTGGAGTTATTTCTTTAACTTGTTGTACAGGAAAATTCTCCACAGATGGCAATGTTGGAGCCACTGGAGACACAGCCACCACAGGTTGGGAGTTGGAAGTAGATACAGCAGAGCTAGAAATATTTGTTGGATAACTCATTTCTGCCATTTCTGCCATTTCTTTTACTTTGGGTGAATCTGGAGCTTCAACTTGACACATCTTTTCAAACTCCTCCTCTGTCCATTGCTCTTCATAGGAACGTACCTTCATCAAGTATGTTCACATCGTTTAGCAACTGTGTAGTACATCTAATGTAACAGACAAGGTAATGCACGAGTATAATTTCAATCTACTTTTTTCTTTTCTTCTGCTTTTCGCAAATCAAATGTGAAATTATGTTCATCAAAATTGCACACAAGATTAAGCCTATGTAAAACTCGTAATATGAAGGTAAGTCGAAGCAGACCATACTCATACAGAGAGCTAAAAACAGGCAAGGAATATAATTGAACACAAAATCTAAATGAATAAAATTTATAGACAAACCTCTCTTGCACGCTTTCCCCTGCCATATCGTTGAGTATCAAGGCCTCCAAGATATCCACCCTTTCGCTTTACTCCACTAGATTCTACCACAACCTTAGGCACGTCAGATATCTTCATTACTTCATAGAATTGCTTCAGGTCTTCATCAGTGACCAGACGAGCAGGAGGTGGAGGAATAAGATCAGATCCATCAGCTGTCTGTCCATGCACCAATTTCTTCCATGTAGCCTGCAACATTTTTTTGGAGCTCCAATGAGATTCTCCATTTCACAACAGCAGTTAAAAAGGTATATGCCTGCTGATGAAAAACCTAAGCAAATACATATACAATACCAGCTCATCTTCCTTCCTTTTTTTGTCAACAGCCTCAAATATATCTAACTCTGTTTCGCTGCAAAACAAAAACAAAATATGCATCAATTCTATTTTTCTTTTTCATGAGGTAGTTATCATGTTATTTTAAATGCAATTACAATGGAGAAACAAACATTTGCAATACTTAAAGATCTTATCAACAATCAAAGGTTTTAATAGCACATGTCCAAAGTAACATGACAATCTGAGATTTCAATCAGCATAGCAGAGGGGGTAATGCTGAAATGGCAATAATACATCAGGAACCACGTTATGTAATTAATTAAAAGGAGGCAGTAAAAATACATAAATTTTCACTAATTACTACTACACACACCAAGCTGTCATTCTCTAAAAATGACACGATCAAATATGCATAAAAGAAGACAGAAAATAAAACAACTCAATTAATCATCATAAAGCAGAGATACTAGGCTGCAGATAACAGACAGGCAGTGATAAAAAGATTTAAAAGTGAACCTGCGGGCTAGGACATCATTTAGAGCATCATCATCCAAAACAGGTGCAGCTTCTTCTTTCTTACACTCACGCAGGAGCGCTTCTAAGTATTCTCTTCGATCCTCAGCACTACAAATAATCACAGACAACAGAACCTCAGAACTGACTCAGAAATTTCATCAGATAAAAGTGAAATATGACACCATTGACAACCTTGTATTATTATCAAAAAAACCAGCAGTAATGCTCTGATTTGCAACACCAAGTTTGTGCTCAGCCGAAGCTCTGACTTGTTCTTCAACAGTTTGAACCTTATTAAATTGCAAGCAGAAGAAGAAGCAACTTTAGCATATATGAAAAACTACAACTAAATTTTCATTTATGTTTATAGCATTAACACGTAAAAAGCTACCATCACTCATTAAGCAGGCAAGATAGATACAGGAAAAACCAAACATTTTAGAACCCCAAAAAAAACCAATATAATGACAACAAAATATATAATTTTCCATGGTTTTAGAGAGTAAGTGATATAAATATTTTACAAAAAAAAAAAAAAACAACTGTTTGCCTCTAGTACTCACGTTGACTATACCTATCAAATAAAACATGCCTTAAAAACCATTATTCTGCACGGAAAATATAACTCAAATCATGTATTAGCTAAACAAATTGATATAAGACCGTTTCAAAGGGAAAAGCACTAACTGTTTCAAACCGAAGAACAAGAACATCCCTCTTTTGACCAATTCGATGAGCCCTAGCTTGGGCTTGAAGATCAACCTGAAAATAAACCAACAAATATCACATTAATTACTCACAAAAGCAAACAATTTATTTAGAAAATCATATGAAAGAAATTATGTTGCCTGTGGATTCCAGTCAGTGTCAAATAAGATCACTGTGTCAGCAGCTTGAAGATTCACCCCAACACCACCAGCTCGAATGCTTTTTTAGACAATAGATGAATGTCAGCAATATAAAATAGATAATACAAGTTAATGGTTTATCACGAAGACAACATGAGATAGCTCTGATTTGATAGGTCCTTTAAGATTACGTCTAAACAACATGAAAAAACAATATGGGGGAAGAATTGTCAAACAAGTTTCAAAACAAACTCCCTCCAAAAAATTACAAGCAAAAATATTTACAACTTATATCCAATTTAGCACAAGTTTTCCATCATAGGGAGACAGATGATAACTTCCAACTTACAGCAATGAAATGGCTTTCAACAATAAATATCTACAAGCGCAATCAAAATAAAGCTTACTTGGGCTTAGGACTCAGCTAAATCCCACAAAACTCACTTGTAAAGTGAAGAATGCTCAAGCTTTATAAGCTATAGTTTAAGACATTTCTAGGCAAGGTGGAACAAAACACAATGTTCTATATACTAGATTGCAGGGCGTAGCAGCCAACCCCAAAAAATGCTAATGCAGGACAGTGCGATGACTGCCATTTTGAAGTTTTTCTATAATATAAATGTGTGTATAAGTATATCTATATAATTACTTACTAATATTATTTTTATATATATTTGGTCATTCTAATTCATATTATTGTATTAATTCTTTATAATCATTACATTTTTTATATATACTTATTATTATATGTTGCAATTATCTCTATTGTATAATACAATACAACTAAATAATATATAAGTATGTATAATGATTTTTTATATTTTTAATATTACAAAGTTTTTAAATATTTTTAAAGAAGCAATAATTCATAAAAAAACAGCAAAAGAACCCCTTTCCCTAATTATTGGACTGTTTTGGTTTGATTGGGACTCCGGCCCAACATCCTCCCTGACTTTATAGACAAAAAAACCTAGCCACTTTCTCACATCAACCATCCAGCGTCACGTCCTCAGACTCAAACCGTCTCTTCTCTAGAAAACCTTCTTCAACCCTAGACAAGGCTGAGCAACTGCAGAATGGTCACATACCACCAAAGATGGCCACCAGCACAGCACCAGAAATGTTAGGAAGAGATGTGTGAGATAGAGGTATCAAAGGTGGACAGACTAGTGCCACTTTCAGAAAAACAAAAGAAAAACAGTAGGGATGATGAAGATCATGTATATACTAATGAGTCAGTTTCTTTAAGTCTGAAAACTGAAGCCAAAAAGTCACTTCCGGTCTTCCTTTTTCAAAATTTTGTACCCCTCTCTTGATGGCATCATGCCTAAAAGAAAAGAAATGACATGGGCTTGCATTCTATTGATTGAACCAGGCAGAGATAGGCATCTATGGATGGTGAATAATGATCCGGAGGTGGTGAAAGCTTACTCAGTGTTAGAGGGATGCTTTCCTCTGCTTTGTTGTATTATTTACGTTTTGTTGTAGTTTTCAGTTGAACAGTTGTAGTTTGTTAAACTGTTCTATCTTTCCTATGCAGTGCTCCTCTGTCCACTCATATGCATACATACATACATATATATACACAGGTTCTGTGAGATGATTACTAAACTTATGTAATTTTCCAAGTAAGGAATTCTATTTCTTGTTAGCGTCAACATGGTATCCAAAGCTAGTTGATCTCTCTTGACTTCCAGAAAATTTCAATGGCTTCCATAGATCCTAACTCTTCTTATCCACCTCTAAAGCCTCATCCTCTAACAAATTCGTGGTCTTCTATTCCAATGTATGTACCCTGTCACTTTTTTGCATCAAATTATAAAGAAACTAGATGACAAAAACTTTCTGCAGTAGTGTAAACAGGTTGAACCTGTAATCAAGGCCTTCGTCTTCACAACTTTGTGGTTAATCCACAAGTTTCGTCACATTCTTCTCACCAACCAAGGTTGCGATGTTAATTGTCGTAATCTGGAATATCTTTGCTGGAAACAACAAGATCAAATGTTTTTGGCATGGCTTCAGTCTTCTCTTTCAAGTGATATCTCGTCACAAGTTTTGGATGTGTTCTTTCATATTAAGTATGGGAAAAGATGCATGCATACTTTCTTCATCAAACTAAGAAAGGCACAGCAGTTGCGCTCTAATTTATGGAACTCCTTGTTGGATACTCGCCAATTTATTGAGTTTTTTCCCATATTAAGTCTTTTGTGGACTCTGAGTACTTGGAGATCCAGTTTCCTTCAAAAAACATTTGGATTCAATTCTTGAAAGTGTTCCCCAAAAATATGATTTTTTTGATGCACTTGTTCAGAGAAAAATTGATACTATTATTAATGAAGTTGAGGGTTTAATTTTCATATTAGAACAGCATTAACAAAAGTACAAGAAATCCACATTTTCTCTAATATTTCTCAAACTCCATCTACTCTCCTACACATGTTCTTGATCAAGAAGTTCAACACAGCAATACTGAACAAAATACACCACTTCAATACATTGATTTTCATGTTCCTGGCCATAGTGTGGGGACCATTTTGGTTGTACTGGAAGAGGTCGTGGTGGTAGTAGTTCTATACAGTATCAAGTTTGCTTCAAAAAAGGTCACACTACTCTATTTTGTTATCACAACAAGTTTAATTCACAATATCAATCATCTTTTTTGCCTCATTCTTATGTTGCACCTTGGGTGACTCAATCAGCAACAATTCCCAGATGTTTTGCAACATCACGATGGCAGGAACAGTCCAACAATCCTTATCAATATACTTGCCCCACTCAACCTATGGTAACAAAAACTGCACCTACTTCATTTCAAATCTGATTTCAAGATTTGGGACCCCTTTCATGTGACAAATTCCACCCAAAATATACAACTTGAAGGACCTACTCGATCTTTTGTTGGCCAACATCTTCCCAAAAATAATTTTTGTTCTACTACATTCCCTTTTCGTTTTAATGCAAATACACTTAACTCTTAACCATCTTGATTCCATTACCAAGAATTTAATTAGGGTGAGCAAGTTTGCTCTCAAGATAATAATGTTCACTTTGAATTTTTTCCTAACAATTGTCTTGTCAAATTACATGAATCCAAAGAAATTCTTCTTCATCGAAGTGTTGGATCTGACGACTGGTATCAGTTTTAAAGTCTTCATTTTATGCCTAAACATTTTTCTTCTTGTTATAGTAATCCCTGTATTAATACTACATTTTCCAATAATTCTGCTACTAACAGTGCCTATACTTGGCATCTTATATTCGGATATCCTAATATCAATGTTCTAAGCCCTTTTGTTCTGCTTGTAGCGTGGGCAAGGCCCATAAACTTTATTCTCAAGCCTCCTTAACTGTCTATAAATTTTCTTTTCAGCTTGTATATAGTGACTTGTGGGGTACCTTCACCTGTTCCTTGATCTACTGATTTCTCTTATTACATTTCTTTTGTGGATGCTAACAGTTCACTTGGATCTATTTGCTTAAAAAAATCTGAACCCCTTCCTGTTTTAAGTCTATTGGTTTTGACTAGATCTCCGCAGATCACTACATCTAAGTCTAGTTCCTTACCTGCTGAATCTTCTTCATCCTCGCCTGCTTCTATCTCTGAACCAAACCCCATTGTTCCTCCCCATGCAGACTCATTCTAGAGTTAATCTGTCACTACTTGTTTATATATATATTCTCAGCAAAATCGTCCTGTCTACTTGTTTATGTTGATGATACCATTATAATGGGCAACTCTACACCCCTGGTTCATCATTTGACACAAACTGTATTCTGCTTTTCCCTCTCAAACAACTAGATGCCTTGGGTTATTTTCTTGGCATTGAAGTACGTCCACAGTCCAATGTCACTCTTGTTATGACACAAACAAAACATATAAAGGATCTTCACACCAAGACATATATGCTAAGCCTAAATCTTCTATAGTTTTCTGGTTCTAAACTTTCAAAACAGGGTGTCAGTTTATGTCTACTCATTGGAATCCCATTGGATTGCTGTTAAATTCATTCTAAGATACATTAAAGGTAAAGGTACTTTTCAATGTGGCTTACGTATTTCTCCTGCTATACCTCATCAGCCTTTTCTATCAGTGTCTTGTGTAAGCTGATTGGGCTGTTGATCCTGAAAATAAATGGTCAAGTTCCGGAGCTTCAATCTATTTAGGTCCTAATATAAACTGTCTGGTGATCAAGAACTCAAACTGTTTTAGCCTGGTAAGCACAGAACTTGAATATAGGAGTCTAGCTTCAACTACTACTGATCTTCTTTGGATTCAAACTTTGTTAACTAAACTTGCCATTCCTCATCTCACTCCTATTGCTTGTTGTGATCATCTCAGTCAGCCAATTTAGCTCAAAATCCAATTTTACCTGCCTAGGCTAAACACATGGCAATAGATCTCTTCTTTGTCAGAGAAAAGGCTCTAGCCAAGCAGATTGTGGTGCAGCATACTCCTGAATGGACTGATATTCTAACCAAGCTGCTTTCACCAACAAGACTTTTTTTCCTTGGATCCAAGCTCAAAGTGGCTGAGTTGCCTATTGTTTCACATGCACCTTGAGTTTGTGGGGGTGTTAGAGATATGCTTTCCTCTGTTTTGTATTATCTATGTTTTGTTTTATATGATATGAGCTTTGTAAGAGGTTCACTAACTTCTGTAATTTTCTCTAAGCAATGAATTCCATTTCTTGTTAACTTAAATACATACTACTGGCACATAATGATTCATGGGTTCTGTGTAGAAAGACATGGTGATTGGAGTTGGGTGTGGATGAAGTCATGACATTGAAGGAACAGTTAGTTCCAACAAGGACTAGCAGTGGCACATTTGTGTAAATCAGTGGTGTGACAATGGTTTTGATATCTTGGTGTAGGTAATGACATTGTTGCTTTCGTATCCATGGCATGTAAATGGTTTTGGTGACTTTATGAGCCTTTTTTTTGACAAATTGAATGATGAGTGGGGCAACAAAGGGAGAGGTTGTGGTTCTAAATAGAAGGCACTACAGAACGGTGATGGTTCCAAATTGGCAAATAAATCAGCTGGTACAGTGACTGTAACAAGGTGTTTGTGATGGGGTGAGGTTCAACTGCTGAGATAATTATGTGAACTGATAACCCAAGCACTGAGAATCCACTCATAAAAGCTAATTATTGAGGGAGGAGAACCAAATGCTTAGATACCCCATCAACCATTTCATACTACTCGAAGTGGGTGGGACTTAAACAACTCATAATACCCAAGTTATATCATAGTACAGCCTCCAAAAGCCGACTTCTCAACTGCTCACTCTAGAACACTTCACCTGTGACACTTCTTCCTTGTTGGTTAGAACCCTCCATAGGAAGCCCTTTTTGAAACGACAACAACAATAACCAGTTTAGGTTCCAGTTGATAAGTACTAAAGAACTAGGGGAACTCATCCTTCAAAAGCTAGTTGTTAAGTTGGGAGAACTAAGCACTTAAATACTCTACTGAGCATTTCACTCTACTTGATGTGCAACTTAGCCACTCCATGATATACCCAAATCCAAATCATGAACAAAAACAGAACCTTTATATGAAAATAGAAAAAAAAAAAACATTTTCTACATAATGAAACTTGGAAATGAACATTGTATTCAGAAAATGAAAAAAGGAAATGACAAATAGAAAACATTTTCTCAAACCAAATAGAGCCTAAAATTCATTATGCAATTCCAATAACAAAATGTAGATTAAGATTTGAACAAAAATTCCCCAATTCAATTTTTTAATTAACTTAGTGCCGTAGTAGACACTAAAATTACCTGAGCAAGAAAATAAAATATGGGGAATCAGGTTGGTTAAATAATTCAATCAGAGCACCACGATCACCTCCTGATGTATGTCCATCCAACCGGAGGTACCGATACTGTTTTATGGTTAGGTACTCCTCCATAACATCCAACAACCTAGTCATTGTCGAAAAGAAAAGAACCTGAAAAGGCATAGACAGTATGATACAAGACATTAAAAGCTAAATTTCCAAAACAAAACGCTACTAATAAGGTACTCACTACAAGAACCAGTTTAGTTTCATAGATTTGGCAAAGGGAGAATGCACTGTCAAACACATTCTAATTCCAAAGCAGCTAGTAGATCTTAAACAAACAAATGCAAGCATGGAAAATAGGATGACAAAATAACTTCAATTATAACAAACAACTCAAGACAATACTGACAAGAAATAAGTCAAATGTAGTAATTTGGCAACAATTATATAGGATACTTCATACCCGATGATCTGCAGCCTTCAATTTAGGCAATAAACGGTCCAACATTTCAAGTTTCCCACAGAGTCGAATAATTGGTGGCAGATAATGTGTAGGTATGAAGTTATCCACCTGCAAACAGCCAAAAGTCATACTGCAGCATACCAAAAAGTAAAGAATAACAAATGCATCATCACATAATACTTCACTATCTGCTGAAGTAGCCAATAAACCAAATTGACTACTTCAGACAGAGAAAACGCCAGTTTGGAAGTTTAAGATATAGCCTCTGTAAAAAAAATTATTACTTTCAGGATGAAGCTGGCTGAGATATGAATATACCTCCTCTGCATGAAGCTGGCTGAGATATGGATGATTGCATATATTTCGAAGCTCCATGACAGAGTTGTGTACTGATCGAGACTAACAATTATAAATTTCAATTAGACCAGCAGAGCAAGTAAATGTATGTTTTCTATACACGAAAGCTACTTAATTTAAAACAAAAAACAGAGGGAAATAAATTATTGTCTAATATCAAAAGGTCAAGAAACATCATCCAACACAGAATAAAGCAATAGAGAAAATATACCTTTGAAGAGCCAATAGAACCAAGATTTTCTTCCACCCTCTTCATCAAAAGTTTTTGATATGAAGAAGCCTCACATCTTATTAATCTCTCAATCTTCTCAGGCAGCTCATTTTCAACCTAAAATAAATTGAAAACACAAGAACAGTAGAATGATGACTTCAGAAGCTAATACGTCTTCGGGCCAGACAAGATACAAGTATTTGGCTTAAGAAAATGTCTTGTACTTATACTTTTACTAATAAAAGTGTCATTATTTTTGCTTTGTTCAAAGACGTGTGAAACACTAAAAAAAAAACTGGTTTCCTTGTTCTCATTACAAATCCTCAAAATCAGAAAACAAAATGAAAAGATATTAACATTTTTTAGTTAAAAGAAAATCAAAGAAATGAAAAAAGAAAACATTTTTTCAAAGTATCATAAAAATAGACACAAAAAGTAAAGATTGAGGTCAAATAACAGACCTGACTTGAATAATGTGGAACATTTTATCCATATAACAACAATTACCAGATACTCATCAAAATTCTAGTAGCCTAAAGAAACTCAATTTTTATAATCTTTTATGTCGCCTTAACTCCATATTATTCAATTTAAGAGCAATTATCAGCAAAAAGTTATAATACATACAACTGAAGTATACATGAAAAAGGACAAAGAAATTAAGACAACAACAACAAAATGAATTATGAATGTATAGAAGAGGCATATGCTTTGATAACATTATATGGACACATGAGTATGCCCATAGATACATACTACTAAGAAGGAAGTATTGATTAGAAGAGTCAAAACAAATCATAAGCCAGATAAGTATATTGATAAAGAATAAACCCTGTCCATAGAATACAGAAACCAAAGGAGTAGGAACTACACTTAATAAGCTTAAGTTGAGTATTAAAAAAACCTTGTGTTTCAATCTCCTGAGTACAAATGGTCTCAAAACTTGGTGCAGACGATTTATGATCAAGAGATTTTCCTCCTCGGATAATAGAGCCTATTTAATATTTATAAATAGAAAAAAAAAACCACAATTAGTACACAAAGATCAATGAGGCTTACATTGAAATAAGAATATGTAAAGTTAATATATATATATAAGTAGAAATAATCCAAAACTTACTTCATCAGGTGAGCTATCTCCAGCACTCTCAAATGGCTTGTTAAACCATTGAGAGAAGTCCTCCGATGAATTGAATATGTTTGGTAACAAGAAATTAAGTAGTGCCCATAGTTCTTCAAGATTGTTCTGCATATAAATATAAATTATAAAATTATGAAACCAGCAATCATAAACATTAAATGTTATAAAATAACGGCAAAAGTGAAATAAAGAACATATCAAGAGCCTCCACTAAGGGTTGAGCAGAAGCTTTCAGTTATTCCCAACAACAAGCACACATACATATATATGAAAAACTAAGTGGGGAAAGGGAAAAAAAACCTGCAATGGTGTTCCAGTTAACAGCAATCTGTGAGAACTCTGATAGTGTTTCAAGTCAGCATTCAACTTGCAAGAAGCATTCTTTATGCGGTGGCCTTCATCAATTATTATATAATGCCAATGTATTTTGCTCAGCTTTGGTCTATCATGCTTATTCATCAAATATTCATACGTAGTCAAAAGAACATTGAATTTCTGGTGAACAATCCTTTCCCTAAAATATGAAAGAACTGATAAGGCACACATCAAGGCATAAGCATAAAACAGATGGAGGGAGTTAATATCTTAAAGTCTAATTACTTGAATAACCGACGTCTCTCCTCTGGCGGTCCAGCATAGACAATTTTATGAACACCAGGAGCCCAGAAGTTTATTTCTGAGTCCCAACCAGGTAGAACCGAAGAGGGCACAACCACAAGAAATGGTCCTCTATCATTTTTTGTATCCATCAGATAGCAAATTAAAGAAATAACCTGTAAAATAAGACATTAGGATTTTATAGATACAAAAGATCTTAAAATCTTTTTATTGCAATATGATGATCCATTCTCTTTAGCATGTATACATTTACTGTAACAATAAGTGTAAAAACCCCAAAAGGAAAAAATTATTCAGAAGGGATAAAGAGAGAAAATAACATGCTGCCAAAATAATAATTAAAAAAAGGACAGAGAAACCAAATAGCAATCCAACTGAGTATACTAATCTCTCCTCAGTTCACCAAAATTGTACCTGTACTGTTTTACCCAATCCCATTTCATCAGCAAGAATTCCATTCAAATGATTGTTGTATAGAGAAACCAGCCACCTCAAGCCATTCATTTGATATCTAAAGACAAAATGTTCAATTAGAAAGAATATAAGTCCTTAGAACCCAAAAAAACAGAGAATGGAATATAAGTCCAAATCTCTTGCTTGTCAAACAAGATTAAATAAAACTAACAAAAACAAATGAAAAGTGAGAAGGAGAAAATCCCCACTGAGACAAAGTATATGCAGAACTACGTACATAAAAAAGAGGACTAAAAGTGCAACAAAAAAAATTTGGATCTGCATTGCAAGACATGAGCATATGTATCCAACCAAAAATCATGCATTATAAAAGGGCAAATATTTAACTTACTCCCTCAATTTCCCCCCTTGCAAACTAGATGGCTGTTCTGCAATGCTCTCCTTTATACTGCAGGGGTAGAGAAAATCCTTAGAATGAAGCAGAAGGATTACTCAACAACACAGTAGAAATTTCACATACATATTAATAGATTAATGGAACTAATGCACTACGAACAATTTTGATCCTTTGACACTAAAACTAAACCAGTATAATGCACGTAACTTACGGTACTTCGAATTTTTTTTAAAAGATATTACATTAGCACTGAACTAGTACCTGTGGGCCATCTTATAATACTTCTCATTACTTTCCATATAATGCTGTAAAAAGAATTGGAAAAAATAAGTCACAATTTATAATGCAAGATTTAAACCTAAGAAAGAGATGCATAAGACAAACTTGCCTTTGCCTGATCACTTTCATCCTCATTTTCTGTTTCACTATTCTCAAGAAAACTGACATGACCTGTATCATCGACCTCCTGTCCAAAACGTCCAGCAGCAGACTTTGCTTCCTGTAGCTTGGACCCAAGCTTTTGAAGATACTTCTCAGTCTCTTTAAGTAGTTGCTTCACACGATCTGATTTTGCATCCTAATGTACCATTGAAAATGGCATTGAGCATTAAATATATAAGCCATGTATCAATTTCTAACAAATAAGAAAATAAACAAACCTGCACCATACGAAGATATCCCTCCACATCATTTATTTTCAGTAAATTAATCTTTTCCCGCTGGATTCTATCAATCTTCTCACGATGAATGCGTTCTTTTCTTTTATGGAACTCCTTCACATATCTATTGAAACCCTTCCACCGTTCCCTCTTGATTTTAAATACATCATCAAGTTTTTCCCTAGATTTCAAGTAATAATTGAAGAAAGGAGTAAGGAGAGCACTGGTTCGTAGTTATCAGCTACAATGCATTGGAAAATTAAGAAGGTAGAAAAGTCAGTTAGAAATGGAAAAAAACACATACTTGTGAACCTCTATCTCACTGAAAAACTCCTTCTGCCTCTCACGAATCCGTTTCTGACGCTCTTCCTTCATTTTCTGCTCGAACCTTTCAGGTTTGACCCTTCTACCATGCCTATGTTTCTTAATTGATTTTAACTGATCCATCTCGGTTGTAATTGGTTTGAAAAAATCGTTCAGAAAATCACTGGATCACAAAGGGAGAATATACTGTCAAACTGGTACTTGAAGAAAATAACAAGTTTAATCACACAACAAATTACCTCCGGAGACGTCGTTGGAGCTCTAATAGTTGAAGTTTTTTCAACTCTATGACACTTTTGGTTTTAGCAGAAATATCTTCAGAGGAGCTCACATTTTCCTACAATACACAGAATGAAGCACAGGTAATGATGTTTACACATTGTGCAGTCATTATGAATAACACATTTTGTATGTGCAGGGTGCAAATATTATTTAAATGTTCAAGGAGAACATAGTAAGCGCTAAACCTTAAAAAGTGGCAGTTAAAAGAGAACAAACCTTTAACTTGTGAAAACTAGTAGCCATTCTTTGCTTTGTTTTCTGCTGTTTTTGCACCCAATTTTGCTCAATTAGAAGCCTCTTTTTCTGCTGATCCATGATCCATCTCTCTGACATTGTATATTTTGGAGAATGTGGCAAATCGCCTGCTACCAACCTCTCATTCCCATCTTGCTCTGTAGGAAAAGAGATGCCATGCTTTGATGCATTATCAACTGGAACTGTTTTGAAGCCATCTGAAAGTAATACCAATCCATATTCAAAAAGTAATCAATTATTGACACTTGGAATAATACAGAAAATATTAAGCTGTAAAGAAACTGACTGTAATAGCATAGTTATATTGAGTATGGTTTACACCTGGAGAAACATGTTTTATCATCACATTTCCATCCTTCATCATGGTTGCTCCATGGGGATCGCTGTCGGTCCCTGGAACAGATTTCCATTGCTCTTTTAAAGAAAAAGAAGACAGATTGTGATTCCGTGAACCACAATTGTTACCAACATTTTGAAACTGACTAGGAATATTCTCTCTTCTTTCTATTATAGGCAACTCATGTTGAATAGTAGAGATCTGTGGAGGTCCCTTTGAAGCCTCATTAGCCCCAGCAAAACCAGCCCAGCTATTTGGACCAACAACAGAAGATTGGTTAGATCTTCCTACCGGTATATTACTGGTGTCAACATCATCCAAATGATTATTACCAACTACAGCACCTCTTGTACTTGAAGAATCTTGCTGCTGAGATGAAGTGACTGAGGAAGCTTGTGTGGTCACTCTTTCTTGAATCCGTCTTTCAACATCTATTTTTCTGACATTTAGATTACCTTTGTCCTCCATTGTTCTTGGGCTCTCAGTTCCCTTTGACAAAGAGTCAGCCTCAACAATTTTTCCAGCTGAAGACGAACCTGAAGGGTTTTTATCTGTCTGTCTCACATTGCTTGGGCCTCCAAATGGCATCATGACCCCAGATGCATTACTTGATTCATTAAAAGATTGTGATTTTCCTTTGTGGTCAATTAGATCTTTGCGAGAACCATCTGTATTACCATCACTTGTTAGTCAATGAAGATGGTCAATGTGTGAAATAAAATATAAAGATTAGTCACCTTCTCTAGAAAAGGCTGTTCCAAGTGCAATTTCAAGATGTAGTTTCTTTGGTGCTAGGCCATTCCTGCACATTTAACAACAAAGTTTCAAATGAAAAATATAATTCAAGTCCATTTTTTTTAAACCAATAGATGGTAGCCAAACTGCCTACCTAAATGCTAGAAAAACAAGGCACTGAGCACGAAGCTGTTTTAACTGTTGTTCTTTGAAAGGCATGACAGGAACAGTGGATTTTCCTGTGTCTCTTGGAGGAACACCTTGTCTAAGCATAGTCATTTCAGAGCCACTATTTTGTCTGCCAACCTGTCAATAAAATTACATGGTCAAGTAATCAAGTTGACTATATACAAGTACGTAGTCAAAAGAGAATAAAAGAAGCAGAATAACTTTTGAAGTACGATGACTATAGCTGATGGAGGGAGGGGGTAATACAGCTTAGAGATAAACAGTGAGACAAAAAAATTAGTAAACAGCAAGTACCTGAGAAATTTTATGTCCATCAGCTAAATTAGTAGAATTAACCCCATCACGCTCAACTGCACCACCATATTGCATTGAATTTGAGAAAGCTTCAGCCATTGAAGATGCGCCAGCTGGAATTCCCATCCCTCCATGAATCTTTGCATAAACTCCTGAAATTGATATAAATTCTTTTACATCAATAACTGTGGGAAAGAAATTCAAAAATTATAGCTTATTTTCCTTTCTTAAATATAATTCTAGGTAAAATTGATATTTCCTCAGTCATTCTCCTCCATGATGACCCAATCGTGATGATGATCTAACAGCAGAGAATACTCAAATAATTTAGGCACAGCTATGCATGACTGATATAAGAACTAGTGTGTTCAAGAAAACCTCTATTCAAATCATTTCTTCCATTCTATTAATTATATATACACATAAGCACTTCTAGGAAGTCTTGTGTCAAACCTCACCACTGACCACTCAAATATTTGGCATTGGTATTTTAGTATTATATATATTCCAAAATGTTTGTAGTTCTTAATCCCACGAACTCAGTTTCATCAAGTTATATCATGACTTATGGAGGTACTAACTGCTGCATTGACTTTTCTGCCATTGTATTACAAGGAACAACATTAGAAGAAATGAAACTATAGGATTTTTTAATAGAGGCAATCCAGCTTTAGTTTAATCACACATCCAATCTCACTAGTGAGTGTACAACTTAAGGAAGTACCTTGCTGCTTTCCTGAAGCAATATGTGCAGAGGAAACTTCCGAGTCTTCAGCATACTTTGAATTAGGTGCTCGCACCATCGGATTGCCAATCTTTGTTAAATCAGTTTGCTTTGCCAACAAATGATGACCTTCTTGGTTTGCTCTAAGCATTGTTCTCATGCTACCAGGCAAAGTCGAGATATTTTCCATCTGACCACTATTTGGAGCCATGTTAAAGTTGGTTAGTTCACCGCTTTTAACTGGAAGACCATCTGACGATTCAGCCTTGGTCATTTTCCCCTTCCTTGCATTAACACCAGTATTGCGGGGATCCAGTTGAGGACTGTCAACATGCAGTTCCACAGGTGATGATGTATCTCCCCTCTTTCTCTTTGTCGTAGCTTTCTTACCATCCTTATGATTTGATTGTTTGTCCCAGTTAGCAGTATCACGTCTGTCCTGTGACTGTGAATTAGCAGACCTAGAATCCAAACTAGATGGACTCCCTTGATCAAAAGACTGGCTACTCCTCTGAGCAACAGATCCTTGATAATAATCAGGTGCTCCACCACTTGGGGCAACTGGTGGCCGGCCAGAAGCATAAGGGTCCATTTTGGACACCTCATTTTCCACCATGCCCACTCTAGAATCTTTTGTAACATTCACTGGCTGTGATGAAGATCCTGCAAAATTATCAAACATCGAAATCAAAATCACACAAACATCCTTTCTGCAATAGGCAAGCATGCTCTATTAATTACCAATTTGAGGACCACCACCAGTCAATGGAAGACGAGATGACTTCAATGCTTCAATATCAAGACCATGTTGACTGATGACAGTCTCCATTGCCCTTATTACACACAACATAACATTAAGTCAGAAGAAACAGCATTGAGCATGAAACCAAATATTGGGTCAAATTCCCAACACTAACAAACAAAGGTTTGGTGCCAATAATGACAAGTATTAGTTTCATTATAGACAATAAGGCATGACAACAAAATTAAATCCACAAGATGAGCCTCATAATCACCTTGGGAATTTTGTTTGTTATCTATTTGCAAATGCAATCAAATAAAGGTATCACAAGGGAGCAGCCATCAGTTTCAAACATATGTTACCCTAGCCAAATTACACTAAGTAACAAAATAGATCTGACCTCTTTTCTTTATGGAAAGAGAGTACAAAGTACCAAAAAAATTCACAATTATTTAAACCATACATGATGCAATTAAACAAACCATTCCTGTGATTATTTTATTTTCCATCACACGTGGAAATGCTGGTTAATATCCTAAGGAAAATGTGCCATGGACTTTAACCAGGTTTGACCAAAGTATAGGGATAAAAGATAGGAAGAGCAAAAAGTAAACATGTGTCCCAGTTGAACAAACAAAATCAGATATTCGATTTTGTTATCCTAGTTCACTTAAAAAGACCAGGTCTAAACAAAAACAAGTAAATAACTGAATATGGATGAGTTAGGGTGCTAAATTGTGTTACCTTGATATCACTTGATATGGCATTGAATGCTCCTTCCCACTTGATTTCATGTGTTGTAGTATCTGAAACAAAAATCAAATTAATCACAACTATACCTAGTCTTTTAAGCAGTTAAAATTTAAGTATTTTATCATTAGAGAAAGCAACACACACCACATAGAGTTTAGTAGCCAGCTTGGCTGGCTCATCTTTCGAATCTTGAATGAGTTTATGCAGAAATTTTGCAGCCTCCAATTCCACATTCTGTGAAGAGGCCATCTCCTCTGAACTGCACAACCAAAATATTGTTTGTGATGTCAATAAAAAATTGGACAAGCTGGAGATTCCAGGATAGCAAACCTATCATTCTAAGCCAAAGATGAGAATCAGCAATTAAAAATGATACAATTTCCACCAAGAAGGGCACTGGGGGAAGTTGACATCTCCGAAAATCTAGTTTTAAACCAAGCCAAATGGCATCGTGTTATACATGTTGCGTACTTCACCTGGTGGGAAAAGGGTTTTTGTTGTAGGGTGACTAAACTTGACACAAAGACAACAGAATTCCAGTGTCAATAGCACTCAGATAAACACAGGAAGGCAAACTTTTAAGCCAAGCTCCCAAGAATAAAAGGAAATAACATTAATTAAGTGGATACATGAAACAATGGGCCCCTGTTTTAGTATATGAGACAAAAATCAAAGGACAAATAACCATATGAAGGAACATATCTATTGGGAAAAGAAACGAACAGCTCCCAACTCGCTACCTTCTCCCCTCATACCCTACCTTGAAGCCTTCAGAACCAAACACTGCATATCCATTCATCCCCAAGCCGATCATAATTCACAATAACCCCCCATTCCCCTTCCACATCCCAAAACAAAACACTCATTTACGAAATTCCTCAAAAAAAACACAAACTCGCATAGCGACACTGAAACAATGAAAATCCCCTAAAAGTTTCAAATGCAAGCCGAACCCTACAGGGCACTGTTCGCAATCAGCGAATCTAAGCAAAACGCAGAGGAATTCCCAAAACAGAAAAAAGCAGGTCGAAATTCGAAAAGCTCAGAAATATTAAATTGGAAAGAAGCAGACGTTGAGAATCGGAGAGGATTACCAGAGCTCGGAAACTCCGAGAAATTACACGATGTTATGTTCAGCTGCCTACATAGGCACGAGCGCGTTCCCACAGATAGTCTCACAGAGAAGTCGTAAAATATGGTTTCAACAATCACGCTGTCTGTGAAGACGAAACCCCATCTTTGTAGAAACAGTGAGAAAGAAGATCCCAAAGATTATATGGCACACGAGTTGGAGGCCAGTTCCGTGTGAACTTTTTACATTTCTACCTAAACAACAAGGAAAAATAATATATATAATCCATCTTATTCTTTTATCTGGTTGGGGGAAAAAAAAATCACTACAATTTTAACCATAATTTTTTTTATAAAACTAAAAATTTTAATATATAATTAAAATTAAAATTCATAATGAATAAAAACAATAAATTATATTTTAAATCTATAATAAATTATTTATATTGTAATACAAAACTATTTTAGTAAATGGTAATTTTACTTAAAAATATTAAACTATTTTTTGTCAAAATATCTAAACATGTTTTCATTATAAAATATCTAATTTATAAGGAGAAGTTTGGATATCGAGTATTTTTATCTATTTGTTTAAATTTTATTAATAAAATTAGTAAATTATACGTTTGTATTCATATATGGATGTAGTTTATTTATATTCTTATATTATTAAAAAAATAATAGTTTAATTATGAATTTAATTTTTTTAAATGAATTCAAATTTGTTCACTTAAAAAATAATATTAATTTAAGAAATTATAGTAATAGAAAGAAATATGATAACAAAAGTCAAAATGTTTATAAAAATAAGGGATTCAATATAAAATTTCATTTTTATTTTTTTAAATATTTTTCATGTCATTTCTTTTTCATTTTCTTCTTTTAAAGTTTTCGCTTTACCTTTATCTCTTCAAAATCTAATTGTATTTTACACTATCCATCAACTAATTTTAACTTAGAACTTTTTAAGTGTTAGATAATTTTTGTGTTTCAATTAGGAATATCTTATGGAGAAAAGAGTTTTAAATAAAAGAAAATACCTTAGATTATCTTAATTAATGATTTTGATATAAAGTACAGTTTGTTTTGAAGCTTTGTCCTATGTTGATTTTGAAGTTTGTGTATGGCTTATAAGTTTGAAGTTAGTTAGCTAAGTCATGAAGAATATAAAGTCTAATGTTTTACAATTGTATTAAATTCTGAAGAATGTTTGTTTATATGCGTCTAACATTTTTCAATAGCACGTAAACTCTGAAGAACATTTGTTACATGTGTGTCTGACATTCTTGAGTTGCATGTAGATTTTAAGGAACATATGTTGCATGTGCATGTGACGTTTTTCAGTTGCATGTAAATTTTGAAAAACATTTGTTACATGTTTATATATCGTTCTTCATTTGCCTCAAGATTATAAAGAGCATTTGTAGCATGTTTGTTTGACGTTCTTATTTTCTCGTAGAATCTAAAGTTTACATGTCGCATAGTTGGAGACTCATTTGTTATGCGTGGAGTTTGAAGTTCATTGGTAGTATGTAAGGTTGATGTTCTACAAGTACATGTTGAGTTTGGGGTCTTTGGTATGCATGTTGAATTTGGGTTCTTCCTTACCTGTCTTATTGAAATTTTCATTTTCTTCTAGTCTTAAAAGTATAGTAAAATCATTATTGTAAGTTGAAAGGAATAAATTTATGATGTAGGATGGGAATATTGTTCAAAGTTCAAATGATTTGGTTTCACTTTAGAGCTGCCGAAATGAGAAGGGCTTAAGCAAAGGTGTCATATTTTAATGAGTTTTTCTTCCGACTCCCTCGTTCAACGAATTCTAAAGTGCTTAAGTAGAGGAATTATTTGAGTTGCTTAAGTGAGAGTTTTGTCAAATACCCTCATTCAATGAATTCTAAAATGCTTAAATAGAGGTATCATTTGAGTTGCTTAAGTGAGAGTTTCGTCTGATACCCTCACTCAACGAATTCTAAAGTGTTTAAGCGAAGATTTCATTTGAGTCACACTAGTGAATGCTTCATTGTATACCCTTGCTCAACAAATTTTGAAGCACTTAATCAAAAGTATGTTTAAGTCGCTTGAGTGAGTGTTTCATCTGATACTCTTGCTTAACAAATTCTAAAACATTTAAGCAAAAGTTCCACTTGAGCCACTCTAGTAAATGTTTAATATTATACATTTGCTCAAAAAAATTTGAAGCACTTAATCAAATGTATGTTTAAGTCACTTAAGTGAGTGTTTTATCTGATACACTCAATCAACAAACTACAAAGCATTTAAACGAGTTTGAGTCACTCTAGTGAGTTTTTTATTTGATACCCTCGCTTAGCAAAACTCTTTTTGCTCAAGCTTACATATCATCTGATGTTCATATTCAAGTGGTTTTTTTCTAATTTCTCTAAATATGCATGTTAAGTACATGTACCTTTAGATGATAAACTATTCAGTTCTATGCTTGAGTGATTGATTGCTCTAATTAAAGTAGATTGTAATGTATACATGTAATGTGAATCTAAATGGAATCCTTATGCATGATGTGTCATAAATATGGCATGATATGTCAATTATTACTTGATCTAATGTATTTAAGTATTAGAACCTTTGAAAAAAGATATTTGGCCTTCAACCATATAAACTAAAACATAAAGTAGTTAGAAACTAAAAGATAGTTCATTGCACATCTTGCACATTATAAGTCTTAGTTTTTGAATGCCTTAAACTTACAATGAATGCTTGTAAGAAAAATGTGTTAATCCTTGATAAAACTTGCTTGATACAGGTCTTCTAGACGATGTCAATTGATATAATTTGTTAAATATCTTAATATGTGGATTCATGTGTAATCCGTATATGTGTGTGTGATGAAAAGACAATGAACTAAGTTGAATTATGAATTTCATTATTAAAACGAATCCATTTAGAGTTGTGACTTCTTGAAAGTTTCTTTTTGGCAGTTTACCCTTATGTTTGTTGCTTGTGTGGTCTCCTGTTATAAATGTTGAATCAAGTGCGTTCAAGCTTTGAAGAATCCAAACCCTTTAAAGGTTGATGGAAGGCTGGATGTGCTTGTTGTTGCTGATGTGTTTTAGAATAGGATCCGGGATAGATTTTCTGTGTAAATCCACTCTTGATTGAATCCAAAGCTTAAGCAATCTCAAACCTTTTAAATGAAAGTATTTTTCAAACTAAGTGAAAAACAACCTGTTGTTTTGTCGAAACAACCGATTGTTTTATATTTAGGTGTGTTTCGAAAGGTTGAAAACTGTTTTTGATGGTTGACTTGCTGTCAAACCAAAACAACCGATTGATTCGAGCATTCAACCGATTGTTTGTTTTGGGACCATAACAAAAAACTGTTTTATGCTTTGACTGAGCTTTAAATGATTTTATAACTGATTACGCTCCATTTTTAAATGCTTTGACCAGTCTTTGAATGCAATAAATAATTTGTTCAGATTATGTAACAAACAAGAACTTAGTTTTTAATCAAAGAAAAACAGATTTGAGTTTTTCACTGATTTTGCTTTTGAAGAGTTGAAGATTGCTTTGATCAAGAGAGTGTGATATAGGATTTTCATCTTGTATTGATTTCAGATCTTCTCTGTAACAAGTGTAATCCTTATGTACCTTATGAAAATGTTGTATGTGAAATTGAGAAGTGTTGTGTGTTCTTGAGGTTGTCAAGATCAGCATTCTTAGTGGTGTTTGTACTAAGTCAAAGGAAGTGTGTGTCTTAAGGGGATCAAGGTCACTTCTTTGGTGGTGGTGTAAATAATCTAGGGTTGATTGCTTAGTGGATTCCTGATGTGAATGCAATAACAAGAATACATGATTATTTGACATTCTTAAGAGCAACTTGAGTTGGTCATGAAATGACACTTTACTTAGAATTAGATCAATGTTCTAATTCAAGAACTCACCAAGACTTTGCACCAAACCAAAACTCATATGGAAGTCCATATATTGTCAAATGGAATCAAACAACAAGGAATGAAGAACAACAATTGAAAACCGAACAAAATTGAAAGGTAAAGCTACTGTACCGAACAGAAATTGAAAGCTAAGTTAGGAAACACAAATGTAATCGGTGGAAAAGAATGAAGAACACTAAACATGGTAAAATACCGAATGGAATTGAAAGA
>Ga0123342_1001384_pt1 | contig 40760 bp, 19 predicted proteins | sample Turbeawhitnodule_FD_89960 | JGI IMG/M metagenome (GOLD analysis project Ga0123342, IMG submission 89960) | Root nodule microbial communities of legume samples collected from Mexico - Turtle bean Mexico white nodule | ecosystem: Host-associated > Plants > Roots > Nodule | place: Mexico: Nepantla...
TGAAAAACATTTTTCTTTCAAAAAGATTGAGAATGCCTATGCTTTGGATTCAATCAAGAGGTGGATTACATACACAATCTACCCCAGATCCTAACTAAAACAGCACAGCAACAACAAGCACAGCTAAGGCTTCAACATCCTTCAAAGGGTTTGGATTCTTCAAAGCTTGAACACCACTTGGTTCAACATCCTCTATACTTATGTATCGTGCTACTCGAGTGCAAAACTTGTCCATGTTGACAAGGGTGTCAACATATAGCGTGTGGAGGAATTTTCCTAGACAAAGTCCTATTAAGACCGTGAGCATAGCTAACGAGGTTGCGACCATGGGTTGTAGTCAAAAAAATCGAGTTGAGAACCTTGCACAAAAGATTTAGAATGAATCTACCTAATTTCTTGGCAAAGAATAATACCATTATTGGGTTAATCCCTTGAAAGTGGTTGGAAAAAGCTTGCAATGTACTCCTAGATTCTTATAGAAGATATTCCTTTGGTTCAGGTACGCCTTGATGTGTGCCTCTGGATTCAATAATCATACTTTTCAATGGAAGGCCACTTTCACTTTTCAGGAAGTCAGACCTTCATTACTTATGGAATGAAAGGGTGGAAATTAATGAGGTTTTCTTTCATCGCCTCATTTAATGGGGAAATGGAACAACCTTAAAAGGTTGTTATTGATCACATGCCAACGATTCCTTTTGTGAGGAGGACCCTTGAGCTATATTTAAAGGTTGGTGTACGTTATTAGTTTGGTTTGCAACTGAGTATTGATTGTAATTCTAAAGTCGCTATGTTTGCATCTCTGCTACTGCTATCTGAGTCTGGGCATCATGCATTAATTGTCCTCCATCCTCATAGGTAGTTTTTCTGCTAAAGATTAAAGGAGACTCAATTACCTGCTCGGTAGATTTTGTTGGGAATGAAATGTTTAGTTATGGTTGAGGATTACAAGTCGCTCATTGAGAGCTTGCAACTCGATCCAATGTTGGCTCAACTTGATCCAATGTTGGCTCAACTTGATCCAATGTTGGCTCAACTTGATCCAATGTTGGCTCAACTTGATCCAATGTTGGCTCAACTTGATCCAATGTTGGATCAACTTGATGTTGGTTTCACATGAGCATAAATCCTTATTAAATTTGACTTGTATGTCAACTATTGTGTTTTGGAGATTCTCCTCAATCTTTTAAAGAAGACACTCCAGTTGTGCTTTTAGCTCTCCGATGATTGATAGGTCCATCTCAAGGTTTGATTAAGATGATGCGAAAATTTTGCTTTTAGTAAGTACCATACAACTTGTAGTATGGGAATAATACTTAGGCTCTGCGATGGGTGCCAAACTTTCTTACCGAAAAAGATTATAGTTCTCCCGAGGTGGAAAAATGGTATTCTTGGGAAGCTGAGCTTGAACATCCGATGATTGCTCATCGAGTTGATGATGAAGATTGAGGAGAGATTCACCTACAGAAGATTTTCTACCATTCAAGTTTGTAAGAACTAGAGAAAGTATAATATATATATATATATATATATATATAACTATTTGAGTGAGAACTCCTTAAGATATTAATCTATATTTATAGGCTTTTGGACCTAAACTAAAATATTCAAAAGATAACTATAACTGTATAGGAAAAGAGGGCCTAGATAGTACATGGAATTGGTTTTACAATTGCTAACGTGTGAGTGATTTCCTCGCTGTTTCCTTCAAGTCTCCTTCCTCAATTGCTGGTGCTCAGTCGGGGTTGACCTGAAAAAGATACTCCGACGATCAAGTAAGTCTTTTGTGTAAAGAATGTATATCTGTAAACTGATTAAAGCGTACCTTACACCTCTGCGGAGGGTTTATTTATAGTGTTGGTCATGAGTCCTTGTTGTGATGAGATGAAAATATCAGTTATCCATTTATGTGTATCGTAATCCATGATTTATAGGGAGGTATATTGGTATATAGGTATGTTGGTATATATGAATAATACGATATCATCTTTTAGTTAATCAGTATTTAGCTGATTTCTCGGATATATTTCTCACATAATTCGGGACATGAATGTGACACATAAAAGACTCTTGTAATTGTCATTGTTGTCATTTATTAAGTTCCTTGAAATGTTCTTTGACACGGTCGATCGGTCACCAAGGTCGAGATTGACTCGTTCGATACCGACCGGTACAATAACTAAAATAAGAAATATAATTAATTTATGAGTATTGTTGTTCATATTGTAGATAATATTTTATAGGGTTAAATATATTTTTCTTCATGTACTATAATGTGAAATTAAATTTTGTCTTTAGTCCAAACTTTAGACCTCCTAAGTATTTGTAGGAAAGAAATTATTCGAATGAGTCCTTACCAATATTTTTTTTTACGTAACACTGAAACCATTTGGCACGTAAAAAAAAGCTGACAATAACATATTCTCAATAATTTTCTTACTAAAGTACCCATAAAGTTTAAATTTAGACTAAAAATGAAAACTAATTTCGTGTAAGACAAAAATATATTTAACTCTATTTTATATATTATCTCTAAATATCTAAGAAGCGTGTTTTTATATGAGACTTAAAAGAAACTAATCCAGTTTACATAACTAATTAAGATTAAAAGTTTATTAGTTATACCATTACTTAAAAAAATAAAATCACAAATGTGTTATAATTTTAATATTTTTCCGTAAAATTTAGGAATCAATGTTTATCTCTCGCTCTTGTAAAAAATAACTTTATTTCTATGAATTAATTAATAAGTACCCTTTTTATCCGTCAGTTAAAAATTAAAATGAAGGATTGTTTTTGTTAAGTGAAATTTCTGACTGAATCACTTGCAAGTTGCAACTAATGCATTTTTTTTTATATATATAGTTATTTTATTTTGCAAACACTGATTGTTTGCTTTTTAGATTCAATCGCATGTTGCACGCTGCATGCTCCATGCTGCACGCTTTAGGTTTTCCTAGAACACAAATCAATAATCCCAAACCATTTACGGGTTTTGCCGGCATCAGTTATATTTTCGTTAATGCTTAATTAATTTAGTATATAGCAACAACTATAGATAACATTTCACTTTAATTAAAATATATCTAAATAATATTATGCAGTCTTTAGAATTGTGAATTATATCATATAATTAAAATAATGTTCATTATTATAAAAATCATTATTGTATAGTTTGGTATCTCGACTTCTTGGTCACGTCAATCCTACTTCAAAAACCAAAATCCAGCCGCATCTCTACATAAACCCTAATTAAAATCCTTAATCATGGATTAAGGTCACTAAAAAAGCTAAAATCACGGATTAATAAGAGGGCTAGGTTCAAACACGTCCATTACCAATAAGGCCCACAACGAAAAAGTATAAATAAATATTCGGAAGACAAGTAAAAGTTGAATTTAAGGCAATTATTTCCTTCTCTCAAATGATTTTGAATTTGAACACTCATTTTTTTTATTTTTTTATCAGTAATAATAAATATATAAATACGAACCACTTTAGGGGGTGGATTAACCCTTATACATACAGAAATCATCTAGCAATGCCTGCCAAACCAACAAGTAAAAAGCGTTGCCCCTAAATACTCAAAACTACATCAAGCAACCAGACGCATACATTCCAAAGGTTCCATACACCAACAGGAAAAGAGAACCGAAGCAAAGCCAAGTTTTACAGAAATTCAAGATCAAACCTTAACTTGCATCAATGTACATACTTCGGACACGTCGGCCACACTACTTTTGAAAATAATAGAGTTTTTGTGAAGCCAGATTTCCCCCACCACTCCAATCCAAATTGTTCTCCACAAGTCATTAATCGATTCAGAGCACGTATTCATCCTGAATTTGGCAAAATTTGCCAACGGATCGTTGTGAGACACGAACGATACTCCCAACCATCTAAAGCAAAAACTTCAAACATTCCAAGCAAAACTACAGTTGAAAAACAAGTGACGGTAAGTCTCTTCCTCCCTCCCACACAGACAACATAAAGAACTTTCAACCGACACCCCACGCCTTTCCAAATTGACCCTAGTAGCAATCTTATTTTCCAACACCCTCCAAGCGGTAAATAAAGCTGAAGATACCGCTTTACAACTCCCTAACTTACTGAAAACTCCTGATCACCCCCTTCCTTCCACACCTACCTATCTGCCTCTCCCGAACCCAGCCTCACCTCAAGTAAAGCCATGCTCAACTCGTCCGCCAAAGGCTTCTCCCAATCAAAGAAAGGTCTACGCTAAGCGAGATGCCACACCCACACGCCCTCAGACCAAACCCCCATCTCAGCCACCCTAGCAGTTTTGGTCGAAGAAATAGAAAACAATCTCAGTGCGCCAAAACCAAGCCACCTGTCCTCCCAGAAAGAAATATCCTTTCCATCGCCGACTTTCCACTTCACCCCTTCTTCAAAACTGCTACCCCACTCCTTCGAAGCCCAAACCTTCTTCAGGTTTTTCCACCACAGAGAACATTTGTTGCTTTTACCATCCTTTCTCAAACTTCTCCACCCACCATATTTAGAAACGAGAATTTCCTTCCAAATACCTCCCTTATCCGACCCCAACCTCCAAATCCACTTTCCTAACAAAGCCAAGTTAAAAAGCTTTAACTCAACGATGCCAAGTCCCCCGAATTCGTGAGGCACACATACCTTTTTCCAAGAAGCCCAAGCAATCTTCCTCCCTTCAGCACCCCAACCCCAGAGAAAGTTCCTTTGAATCCTCACCAATTTATCAACCACCCAGAAGGCATTTTAAATAACGACATAAAAAACAGCGGGATGGAATATAGAACAAACTTGATCAAACAAACCCTCCCTGCCATCAACAAGCACTTTCCCTTCCACTTGCTTAGCCTAGCCTGAACTTTCTCAACAACTCCATTCCAAAATGCCCCCTGCTTATGGCTCCCACCAACAGGCAAACCCAGGTAAACAAAAGGGGAAACCATCGTATCGCAATTAAGAATGGCTGCAAAACTTCGAAGCAGAAAATGACTCACCCTCGTTCAGCCAATCCTGCTTTTCAAAAAGTTAACCCTAAGCCCAGAGGAAAGTTCAAAGCATTATAAGATTGCCTTAATGTTAAAAATGCTCTTTGTGTTAGCTTCACAAAACAACAAGGTATCATCTGCATACTGTAACATATTAACCTTCACTTTATCCCTGCCAATCTCCACACTATCAATCAATTTCTTTTCTTCAGCCATCCTTGACACCCCGGCCAGCCCTTCTGCCACGATAAGAAAGAGAAACGGAGCTAATGGATCACCTTGACAGAGACCTTTCTTAGGCAAAAATTCCTTAGTTGGACTACCGTTCACAAGAACAGAAACTGTCATTGATTCTAAACAACCATTTATCCATCGAATCCATAACTCGCAAAAGCCCAACCTCCTCAGCATATAATAAAAAAACTCCCAGCTAACTGAGTCGTACACCTTCTCATAATCGACTTTGAAGAAGACACAACTTTTCCTCTTTCTTTTATATTCTTCAATGACCTCATTTACTACCAACACACTGTCCAACAACCCCCTTCCTTCGAGAAAAGTTGACTGTCTAACGTCGATAACTTTACTAATCACCTTTTTCAATCGTAGTGATAACGCCTTAGAAATGATTTTGTACATACATCCAACTAAGGAGATAGGTCGAAATTCACCGAGCCGCTGAGGATTTTCAACTTTTGGTATTAAACAAAGAAATGAAGCGTTTGTACCTCTAATGACCACTAATCGAGAAATCATACTTTTCCTCTCATCTTGTCGTCTAATAGAATTGAAGTCACCAATGATACACCAAGCCTTTGACAGTTGATTCATTCTGACATAATTAATTTCATCCCACACCTCCTTCTCCGGTAACGAGTTAGAACAATAAACATTCACAACCGTTACACTCACCCCATTACCATGCTTCCATAAACCTTCGATCATAGAATAGTTCCTTCCATTTACCGACCTGTACAACTGAAAAGACTTACTACTCTACATCGTAAGAACCCCACCTGCACTGTTAATGACTTTGTTCTCAACCCAGTCAACTTCGTTAGAACCCCAAAGAAGACAAACTTTCTCCCTGCTAACACCAGCACATTTCATCTCTTGTAAGCACACCATATTCGTCTGTTCCTTGTAGATAAGATCCCTTAAATAATTTCTTTTTATGGTACCACCTAAACCTCTGATATTCAAGCTAATTATCTTCATCAACAAACTTCCTCCTATCTCCCCTCAACTTCCTCGTATGAACACCACCTTGATTTGATAAGGACAATAAACTGTTTAAGATTGTGCCTTCGCAACCTAGGAAGGAGAATCCGACTTCTTTTCCCACGCACCAAACGCTTGACGTCTCATTCTCATCAGACTTGACCCAGAAGATCCTATTACAGTTCTCAATTGCACTGTCAGATGTGAAAAAGGAGTCAGTCCTAGAATCTGTTTGATGGACCATTAGGACCTTATCAACCCTTACATACACCAAATTGCCCTCTTCGGACAAGTTATGTGTTGAAACGCACCCACCGCTGACAACACCTGCCTTCAGCCTTGGAGCTAGAGTCGCAGATCTAATCCCGGAGGAAGTCCCCATTACATTACTCAACCTCTTCACCTTCGTTGTTTTACCCCTAGGACATCCATCCCCGTACTCCTCCTTCCCTACCTTTACCTTCAACGAACTGCCAGACCCCAATCCCTCCCACACCAACGGAACCCCAAAGAGAGATTCCTTAGTAGACAGGAGTGTGCCCTGTACGTTGGCCATGGCGCTATCAAGTCCCGATGGACAACCCTCCTATACCACTCTTCCATCGTGCACGTCCGCATACTTTTCCGGGACCACCCCCATGTCTAAATGTTCCAACGCTTCAACAACTTCAGCATCCACCCTTGAACCTGAATGTTCCCGCTCTTCCAAAAGAACCCCATACACACCCGGTTCTCCTGCCCAATTCATCATTCCCACGTGGTCCCCATCAAAAGCAGGAGCGATACCAACATCCGGGGGAAGCTGCTGCACCAACGTAAGCTTGTTGCCATTATCCACCACGTGTCCAACTTTCTTGACATTGGGACCCACTTCATTTTTGCCATAAATTAATGATGGCACCACGTAAGCACCATCCCCCACACCTATTGCCCTATCCTCTTTTTCATTCATCACTTCAATGTTGGTGGTTGTTACGCATTCCACACTTGCAATAAAGCCAAGTTGGTGGTGCGTGGAATACGTGGAGCACCCTATAGGACTTAACTCACCACTTAAAACTCCTTGGGAACCAGCGACCCCATCACTCCTCTCCACACCATTTTTCAACCTCTGACCCGAGACTACACCGTGTTATTGGCTCGGTGAGTACCCAAGGGAGCCATTAACTACTTCTTCTTGGGAACCAACGAACCCGACACTCTCATGCATAGTACGTTCCAAACCAAGGCCGCATTGCGCCTTCATACAATCCTCTGAATCATCACCATCCCGCCCTTCGTTCTCCACCCTTGCAAAAAAACCATGATGTTGCCCCGGGGAATATCCGTGAATGGAAACTTTAATTGTTGCGACACCTGACTCTTCTTGGGAGCCCACAACCCCCACTTCCCCATGCGCAAGGTGTTCTTTTCCATAGTCGCGTTGTGTCTCCTTGTAGTGAACCGAGTCAACTTCCCCGAACCTTACTTCGTCGACCGCACCAAGCACCAAGCTCACTGAGTCGCATCCGCTTGCCCCATCATCTCCTGCGTCTGAGCTTGCTTCTGTGTTCACCTCATAGCAAGCACCTCCCCACCTACCAAAGAGTTCGGATCCAGGGCCTACACACATGCCTCTTCTTCGAATGACACCCTACACCATGTTCCATTGATTCATATATCTTTCACCAAACTAACAACATAGGCATCTGGGATCTTAAACCTAACACGGGCAAACTTTAACAACTCCTTCTTCTCGGTTGCAGCATCAACCACAATGACTTCCCCAACGAGAGACCCAATGCTTATGAAACATTGGTTACACCACAGTTGTAAAGGGATTCCTCTACAACGAACCCATGCGAATCTTTCAGAGACGACAAAGGAACCGTGCCAAGGAAACAACTCTGAAAACAAGCTGTCAAACCAAGCTTTGTTGTCCTCAAGTACCTTTTAAAGGACGTCTCCCTCGTCACAGGATAACAATACATACTTCTCCCTGAGCAGTCTTACCCTAACCAAGCTAAAACCTCCCAGTATGAAGCTTTCCTTAATCGACTACAAATGTGGAGACTCCCTAAGACGCTCGATAAAACAACCATCCAGCCAAGAAGAAGAATCCATGTCTACTGGAAACTGAAAATCACACCCCTCTTCCTGTGAAACTCTTGCATTCTTTTCTGAACCACCCGCAACAGCATCACCAAGAACCTCCTGGCCACCTTCACCCGCCATGACTTGAGCAAAGGATAGTTGTTGCTTTTGTTGCCCCTTCAGATTCCAGACTGCCCTATTAACTGCCACTCGCTTCTTTCCAAACCTAGGGGCATCATTCCTTCCATACTTAGGTAGATTCACCTGTAACTGCCACGTGCCAATCCAGATTGCGTCCAACTTTCTTTTCAGGGAATGCGCATCAGACACCCCATGGAACCTAACGAAACCAAACCTCTGATTCCTTGCATTAAGCTTTCTAGAAATGAAAACATCCAGGACTCTTCCCCACCTTTGAAACACTTTCCATAAATCTCTCTCAAAAAAAAGAAAGTTAGTAAAGAAAAACGAAATATCAGCCATCTTCAGAACTCACACCCTTGCCGGAAAACCCATACCTCTCACTCTCTCATCCCTCGTCGGAAACCTCTCAACCTCTCTGAGTGTTTTGTCTTGAACATTCATCCTATACAAACACTCACACACTGAGACTGAAATAACGCGCATACGTAGATATGTATAATTTTTTTTAAATGTAGGACACAGGGACACAGACCTATATATTATTTAATTATAAATTATATAAATTGACAATAAAGATTTATGTGCACGAAGTATGTTTTAATTTTTTTAAACAGAAAAATATTTTTCATGATTGGTTCAAAATGATTTGTTTCTTATTTTTATAATCATAATAAAAGTTTATACAATAAGTTTGAGTTTTTGAAAAATTAATATATTTCTTCTTCTTAAAACTGCTGTGTTAGACCCGTGCTGGAATTGAGAAAAATTTAATAAATATTTTTTAAATTAAACACTTCACCGATACATGTCTTTGTCCGATACGTGTATATGACACAAACATACAATTTAAGAGGAGTGTCTGATCATCATAACATGCACCAAATGAATTTCTAAATATTTTAGAATTGTCCTTCATTCCATAATTGGAAATCTGGAAATGAAAAGTAAATTCCAGAAAAGAAAATTCGTAATAATTTTTTTTTCTAGAAATGAAATTGCATAATAGAATTGAAAAATTAAAATATTTTTCTAAAAAGATAAGTTTAAAATAAAAATAATACATTTAAAAAAATATTCTAAAAAAATAAATTGGAAACAGAAAAGTTGTTATGGAAAGTCTAATCCTTAAAAATCCAAATAAAATGTTTTCCAAAATACCAAATTCAAAATATATTTAAACATGTTTCCTCCTATTTAAAAATTATAGAGGACATTTTAATTATTTCGCACTGATGCAAGGTTAAATTTATTGAGTGGAGGAAGAAAAAATAATACTTACTTTAACGACGGACAAATACTTAAATAAAAATCCTAATCGTATAGAGTAAACCTTTAAAAGAAAAAACGTGTAAAAACTCTTGTCTGACATTTTAGTCTCTATAAAATTAACACATTTTGATTTTAGCAATTACAGTTTTTCATTTTTCAAAAAGTTGAAACTATTACTTAACCTTATAAAATAATTGAATTTTTATTTTTTATAAAATATTTTCTTCTAATTTTAATCCCTTCAAAATATGATTGTTTTTAGTTTCTAAAATTCATTTTCAAATAAGCAAACAATATCAATTTTAGATACCTAAATATTAATGTCGCATGGTAACATTTACTGACTAATGGTCACTCACAAATTTTAATTTTCCATAGATGAAAATCAAACGATTTTGTTTTATAAAGACTAGAAAGTTGTTAAATTTTATTAATAATAAAAGCAAGTCTAATATTTTTTTTCAAAAGATATTGGAGATAATTAACATGTTAATAATGAAAAATAACTTTTCACAAAATATTGATTATATATAATTGTTTGAGGATTAGAAATAGACTTAATGACGGTGTATTCATGGATAAAAAACAAAGAGCATAGAAGAAAGTATTCATAACATATTGCTTCATTTTTCAAGTAGATAGGTTACATTATACATATCTCACTATATATCCTTTATGCATCACTATTATGCATGTGTATGTATGGTTTTAAGTATATATGCATGACTTGATGACATTTCACCGAGTTCATCACTGATCAATGACATGTTCATACTGTTCAAGCTCGAGGACCATTCACCACCTTCCCTGAAGAACATGTCGATCCAAGAGGCTGATAATTGATATATCTGCTTGGAGCAGAAGATCTTCGAAACCCTTTTGGCAAACAAGCTTCCACACTCCCTCCTTTGAAAGCACTTCTTCCATTCCCTTTCTCAGCCTTCAGGTCAATGTATTTAGGGCCATTATGTTCCAAGGGTCGTGCAGCAGCCACCTGAAGGAATGTGGAACACCCTCTTGTGGTGTTGGCAGGGGGATTCAGAAGAAGGATGAGAAGGAGCAGAAACTTGGAGAGAAAAATGGCAGACATTTTGGGAGTGTGTTTGAAGTGTTGTTGTGGTTAGAATTTGTAGAGTTTGATGAGTGAGTAATGGGTGAAGGTTAAAGGTGAAGAAGATGGAGGTCTTAAATAGGGTCATGAGGATGGAAATAGATGCAGATATGGCCAACTCAGTGCTAGCGAGGCATTCTTGCTGGCCATAGTACTTGCTGAGAAAAAACTGTGACTCTGATAACTTTTTCAAGATACAACTAAGACTGCTCGTGCCTTTCATAACTATCTTCTTTCATCACCTTTGACTATCCTAAATGCTTTTCATAACTATCTTCTTTTATTACCTTTGACTATCTAGATGGTCTGGTTTTCTTGTTAAGTTGAGATTACGATATTTCTTAAATGTTACGAAGTTGAGTTAAGTTTAAAGTTCATTTCGGTATCCGAATTATTATTTTGAGTATTGATTTTTTTGAACTTATTAAACCACCTACTACTCAACGTATAAGTTGATAATCTTGACGAGAGAAAGTGTTTAAAGATATTTTATAAGCGGATGTGATGAGTTTGAGTTATAGTTAAAATTATGTAATAATTTATTTGCTAGCAGATTTTGTTATAATAGCTTTGACCAGATTTAGTGATGGAGCATAAGGCATAGGAAAGATTAGATGAGTTGAGTTTGAAGAAGATGAAGTTGGCAGATGGAAGAAGGTGATTGGGCCAAGTGTTGTTGTAGTAGCTTACCTGTGTTAAATTAATGGCCGGTCCCTTCCTTATCTACCTTCAACTGCCTTACATGTCTTCTTTTCTGTCTGCCACGTGTCCTTTATCGTATATTGTATTCCACATCGAATCTTATAACTCACCAACCATTACTACAACACATGCATATCCATATTCCTCGTTCATTTTATCCTGAGTACTCATAGGTGACACTGATTTGGCATAAATAATATTAAATTAAAGGTTTGTGGGTTTAAACCCGTTTTGAACTTTAACTCATGCACTAAGAAATTACTCCTTAATTTTGTGGATATCTGTATGGATTTATGAGCAATTTTAGTTCTTAATTAATGTGTATAATTACTGACAATTTTTTAATTTTGAGTTGTTATATTATTACATAAAAATTAATTTTAGATATAAAATAATTAGTTATTATATTAATAAAATTAGAAACTATTTTAAAAAAATATTAATATCAAATAGTTTCTAAATTCGTATCTAAAGTTTTAGTTGTCAACTATTTTAAATTTTAAAATTGGTGGTTAAAATTTTGGTAGTTAATTTGATACTAATTAACTAACTAGATATATCAATTTAAAAAATAGTTTATAAATTTAGAAGCTACTTTAGATACTAATAATTTTTAGTCTCTAAAATAATTTCTAATTTAGTCAATATAGTAACTAATTATTTTTTGTCTTTGAAATTAGTTTCTATTTAATGATTTTCTTATAATGTTATATTCACTCAATACATTTGCATTTCATTGAGTTATGTACTAAGGTGTTAATGGAAGAAAAATGTATGGAATTATTAGTTACCCTCATTTAATTATGTGAACACCTGAGTATGGGTTTTTGAACAATCCTTATTGAAGTGCCCAATTATGAACAAGAGCCCTAATTTTATTTGTTATATTCACTCAATACATTTGCATTTTATTGTCTTTTGTACTAAGGTATTAATGGAAGAAAAATCATGAAGTTAGAAAAAGTTATATAGAGAAAGTTATTTTCCCGCCAATGTCAAATAAGCGTTTTCCTTTTATCCTTTTTGGTTCACACTAATGCTTATTGAAGTCTTAGTACTATTGTGTTACTCATCAATATCCTTTTTGGCATTTTTTACTAGATATCAAAAGTTTTTTTTTTTTCTCTTATCACTTTGGTTTGGAAGTTTAAATAATAATTTTGTGTGTCAACAGCGGGACTTAGTTATTATAATATGACAGCACTCCCATAGGTTTAATGAAATGACCCCTAATTCATATTTATAAAATAAAATAGTATTCTTGAATTTACCTTCTAGAAGTATTTCATAATATATAATTCTAATAGAAATATATATTCTAAAATATATAATTCAAAATAAAAAATATAATTTTAGATTATATGTTCTGTCGTACTTAAATTTAATGTTTAGTGTTTCAAAATGTATAATCCGAAAGATTCCCAGATTACACGTTCCAAAATTGAATGTTCATGATGCATAATTTATATTTGAAAGGATAAAATTGAAATTTTAAATTTTATGGGATGCAACTTTAAAATATGGGAGTGCAGAATGCAACTGACATATGATGGATATGAACTTGTGAAGGGATCCCCACCGGGCTAATATTTAGGGTATGAAGGAATTAATTTGTGGGTGCAGAACGTAAAGGCCGAAATCCAATCTAGTGAGATTAAGCCCAAAACCACATTAGCCCAATCTTGAAGAAATGTTCTTTATAAACTCCAATCTCTCTTTCTAAGAAGTCGCAGAGGAATTTTGTTTGATTTTGAACTCATACAAATTTATATAAATGACTCAATATGCTCTTTTTTTTGTTTTGTAACTTTTAAAAAAATTTAAAAAAAATCAAACGAAAACACAACTACCACTAATAAAAATACCACAACTTATCCAGTTACCAACGTTCATTACCAACCACCACAAACAATCACCATTACTTGAAAATGAAGAAGAAGACACCAGACTCTCCATCATATCTAGAATGGTATTGTTGAAATTAAAAAAAAAAGAGTATGAAGGTGCATGTAGAATTTGCCTCCAGATTATACAGGTTAAAATTGGTGATTTGTCCCGTTATATGATGGGCTAACGGGTTGACAATTTGATCGGTCACTTTTTCAATTTTTTTAGAAAAATATTATTATTATTTGCATTTTTTTATTGTTTTGTACCTATTTATTTCCTTACAGCAATTGATATTATTTTTTTATAATAAAAATACAAGTAACACTAGTAAACTTAAATCAAGCTTTAATATTCTAATTAAATAAGATTTAATAATAATAGTAATAATTTATAATTAATAAAATATATAGTAATTTATTTTATGTAATCAGTATAAAATCTACTGTGGACCTAAAATGGAAGTTAAAATCTTGTAAATGAGATATATACCTTTACAACTTTTGGATGAAAACGTAAAATCTTGAAAATCTTTTATACTATCCACTAAGAAGATTATGTGATATGAAGAGAACTATAAAAATTGAAAATGGATTTTAAAATAAAATATTTTGATAACATTAGAGTAAGTTTATTTTAATCATTGTATTTTTTTTAACCTTTTGTTTTGGTCTTTATTGGTCCACGAGAAGCGAGTACATCTCTTTCAATCATAACACTTTTTTTTTTCAGTCGCAACTTTTTATTGTAGTTACATCATTTGAGCGTGTGTGGAAGGGTTAACAAGAAGATTCGTTGTATTCGACGTTCCCTAGTATGAAAATATTTTTTTTTTTTCAGTTTTGTACTCCATTTTTGCACCTCATTGATTTTTCTTTTGTGACTTTAAAAAAAAGAAATAAAAGCAAAGGAAAACACAACCACCATTAATAAAAATGCCACAAAACTTACCTCAATCACCAACGTTCACTGCTAACCACCACCACTTAAAAATGAATGAAGAAGAAGACATCACATTTTGTACCATACTCAGAAGAGGTTTGTTGAAATTAAACAAAGTATGGAGGTGCATAGAGAATTTGCCTACCAAAAGAAAATAATCTTTGCACTAAGGAATATCAAATACAACAAATCTTCTCCCAAACTCTCCCACACACTTTCAAATCATGGAATTGCTCTGTCAAACACTCTGACTGTAGAAAAATGAGAGTGCTACTATAAGAGAGCTATGTGAATGCGACGTTGCAACTAAAATTATTTAAAGAAGTGAGATTATATTTCATTTATAATATTTAAAATAATAAAACTCACTTTTCACTGTTATGTTGTACACACCATCCAACATACCATTAACTTCAGTCCAACATACCATACTAACTTTTAGAAATATAAATATTAGTTATTTACGATTAGGAAATTAGTTGTTTAATTTAGCTATATTAACTTTATTTATGACTGTTTTGTAGATTCATTTTACTCATTATAAATACAGTCATAAAATTGTATTTTCAGTTTTATAATTTTCTTCCACTAAATCATATATACTTACGGTTATAACTTCTCAAGAAAATCTACAAAACAATATATGGTTTTTATTTGTTCCATTGGTACAAATACCTATATTTCCATTCTACAAATTTTGAATCTTTTTGAAAGCATAGATGCTTTCCTATCTCAGCGCAAATATTCTATTCTTGATTTGTTCCAAGGTTTACATTAATTACTGAAAATATATGAACATTATTTGCTACATGTTTGATAGAAATTGGTATTTAATTGTTGGTTTTAATATTTTTTTTCCATAATATAATAATTAGTTAAATAATAATTTATACGCAAATGGAATAGTGTTCAATTGTTTTTACAAGTTTCTTGAGTTTTAAAAAAGAATTGCGAATGCTCCACAGTAATATCCTAGTGATAAAAACAAATTATACATAATTTTCCTTATAGATATGAATTTTCTACGAAAAGATTGTACTTTAAAAATAGTACTGTTAATTATTGATAAACATAAACTTCTTTTAGGTGTTGATACAATCGTTAATCTAAATTTTGACATAGGCATCGTTACCAAATATATTTGATTTATTATATATCTTAATTTCTTAGGGTTTAGGGTTTACATTTTCCTTTTGAAACTCTTCTTTATTTTTTCAAAAGAATGTTTTTCAGAATGTATTAAAAAGTGTATGGATGACACATTTAGGAAATGTTATAAAAGAAAATCTTTAAATGAAAAACTCAAATAACAAGAGAATCAAGTTTAAGCATACTTAATATTACAACTCAAATCTTTATTATCATTAAAAAACAATGGGATATTACAATTGACAAAGTGATTGGTAATGAACATTCAAAAACCTAAGCACAAAGATTATAGATTGAAAAATGGTGTAGCTAGATATTCCTGCGGCATAAAGGACATGTGTGACTTATGTTGAGCCATTTTGTGATGCAATGTTGATGAAAGATATGAGAACATGGTTGCGGCATGCGAATCGCTCTTGATCCAATTGAAAATTCCCCAAGACAGATGCAACAAGACTCTTCTGTTTTTTCTTCAATTTTGAACCTTTCAAGATTTTGAACATAATTGTGGTTGTTTTGCATGGAATCAAAGATGAAAACACCATCTTGGGTTGATCTTAAAGTTCTACTGCCATTGTTCAACATGTTGTTGTTGTGATCCAAGTTCATGGAATCAAAGATATAAACACCACCATCTTCTGTTGATCTTAAAAATTCAGCATTGATGTCATTGTTGGTGTTGGTGCGGTGACCCAAATCCATCAAATCAATGATACAACCATCATCTACAATTGACCACTGCATTTCCATTGCTGTTACTGAGAAGAAGATGAACCAAGATGAGAATTTGGATGATCGAATGCGAGTTAATTAAGAAACAAGTAGACCAAATAATTTGAACAATTTCACAAACCATGATTCTATAAGCTATCTTGCTTTAGTTTTTACATAAATGATCATAATAAACTTCAAAGAAACACTTCAAATAAGACATAAACAAATTGCAGAATTTGTGACAGCACATGAAAAATAGACAAGACAAAATGATCGGACAAAAGGGTTAGAAAGATTGAAAAACATTAGATTAAACTCACTTGTTTGATTGTAGAGTTCCTTAATTTGAGACCACCTCTCACACTAAAGAAAAATTGAATTCGAGTTAACTTTTCGTTCAAGAATTTGAAACTTTTCTCTTCTCACTATAGGAATATAGGAATGAAATGAATGAATAGAAAAAGATACTATATATAGATAGATATATACTTACATCTTAATAAAATCTTATGAAATATAATAAAATATTAAATGAAATAATTAATAAATGAAAAGATACAATCTTAAAAAATATAATCATGTCAAACTAATATCATTAAATAAGATCTCATCAAATTAAATTAAAATGATTTATTCAAATGATCATTATTCAAATTCAAACCATAATAATAATAGTAAAAATAAAATGATAATAGTTAGTTACATATTAAATAGGGGCGCGTCTAACTAATATATCTTGACGAAATCATTTAAAATCTTAAACTAAATATATAAAAATGAAATCCTCATGATGGAAAATGTTATCTTGTCGATATCTAATGTAATTGAATAGAACCATCAATTTTATGACAATATTTAAAAGTTAAAAACGAAAGAAAAGTACAAGAAGTGGTAATACAGTTCTTTTTGTTTATTTATATAATAAATGAAAAGATAAAATTAAATTGAAGGGTGTTAGTGAATGATTGTTAACTTCTTAGATTTTAAAGATATTTTCATCCGTTAATAATAACAATAATAGTAATAGTCTATAATTAATAAAAATATAGAATAATTTTTTCATGGAATCCGTATAATGAGATATATTACAATATGGAAAACTTTAAATCTTGAACATCTTTTATACTTTACAGTAATAATATTATGAGATATGAATATAAAACTTAAAATAAGATTTTAAAATAAAATATTTTGTTAACATTAGAGTAAGATTTCTTTAATCATTCTATTTTTGGTAAGGTTTCCTTTTATATCTGTTGGTCCATCGACCATTGAACTGATTCATCTAAATTAGTGAATTTTTTTCTCTACCTCTATACTTCTATCATGCACTTTTATATACTTCTATAATGCATTTTTATATTAATTGTTAAAAGTCAATTTTAATATTCTTAAAAATTTTAAATAACTCTAAATTTAGTATAATTTTAAATTTTTAAAATAACTTTAATTGCACTCTTACACTTCATACTTCCGACCAATCGTGTTTGGATTGAGGAGAAGATTTGTGGGGAGGAGAGAGAAGTGAGTGGATTTGTGAAGATTAGAGATGATGTGTGAGAATATGTGAGGTTTTTTGGATTGATGGATGATAGAATGAATTTGTAAGGATGATTTATGAAAATTTGTGAGTGATGTTATACTTGGGAAGAAATTTAGAAATTATTTTAAAGATGTAAAATGGAAGTTTACGAATTTACCCATATTATTAAAAAATGTTTGAATAAAAATTATGATATATTATTTTGTGTAGGTTTTAATTAATTAAATTATTCTAATATATAATATCCATAATTACTTGTATTTTTCAATAAAAAAATATAATAAAAAATATTTTTATATTAAATTGAAATAAATTTATTAAATATATTAAAGTTTATGAAAATTATATTTATTATTATATATATTTTTTATTTTATATAACTATATATGTTTTATGTTTTGTTGATATTCTAATTTTGTTTTATTATTTATTATTATACAAATTTTGAATCTTTTCACAGCATAGATACTTTCCTACCTCGACGCAAATATTCTATTCTTGATATGTTCCAAAGTTTACATTAATTACTGAAAATATATGAACATTCTTTTGTACATGTTTGATATAAATTGATATTTAATTATTGGTTTCAATATTTTTTTCATAAAATTATAAGCAGATGGAATAGTGTTCAATTGCTTTTACAAGGTTCTTGAGTTTTAAAAAAGAATTGCAAATGCTTCACAGTAATATCCCAATGATAAAAACAAATTATACATAATTTTTTTTTATAGATTTGAATTTTCTAAAACGAAAAGTTTGTACTTTAAAAATAGTACTGTTAACTATTGATAAGCATACACTTCTTTCATCTGTTGATACAATCGTTAATCTAAATTTTGATATATGCATCATTACCAAATATATTTGATTTATTATATTTCTTAATTTTTTATAAAACAATTAATAATTATAAGAATGTTTTTTTTATAGACGGTTCGCATTCATTAAACAAAATTCAAATCTAAATTTGATATGTATAATTTATTTTAAAATAATGAACAAATAGTTTGACATTATTAGCGGAATCTAATTAAAATTGATTTGCTTATATTTTTAATATTTTTAATATTTATTTATTAGTTTATAAGAAAATAAACATTACCAATATATAATAAAAGTATACATATTTTCCTAAATAGATTTTGGATTAGATCTTTTAGGTCTCACTTCACCAAATTAAGTAATTGTTTTTATCCATCTTTACATTCTTTTTAAACTCTTCTTTATAAAATGTATTTTCTAAAAAATTGTATTTTTCAAAAGAATGTTTTTGAGAATGTATTAAAAAGTGTATGACATTCAAGAAATGTTATAAAAGTACATCTTTAAATGAAAAATTCAAATAACAAGAAAATCCATTTTACTCATACTTAATATTACAACTCAAATCTTTATTACCATCAAAGAACAATAGGATATTACAATTAACAAAGTGATTGGTAATGAACATTGAAAAACCTAAACACAAAAGTTATAGATTGAAAAAATGGTGTAGCTAGATGTTCCTGCGACATAAAGGACATGTGTGACTAATGTTGAGCCATTTTGTGATGCAATGTTGATGAAAGATATGAGAACATGGTTGGGGCATGCGAATTGCTCTTGATCCAATTGAAAATTCCTCAAGACAGATGCAACAAGACTCTTCTGTTTTTTCTTCAATTTTGAACCTTTCAAGATTTTGAACATAATTGCGGTTGTTTTGCATGGAATCAAATATGAAAACACTATCTTGGGTTGATCTTAAAGTTCTACTGCCATTGTTCTGCATGTTGTTGTGTCCAAGTTCATGGAATCAAAGATATAAACACCACCATCTTCTGTTGATGTCATTGTTGGTGTTGTTGCGGTAACCCAAATCCAGCAAATCAATGATACAACCATCATCTACAATTGACCACTGCATTTCCATTGGTGTTACTGAGAAAAGATGAACCAAGATCAAAATTTGGATGATCGAATGCGAGTTAATTAAGAAACAAGCACACGAAAGAATTTAAGCAATTTCACAAACCATGACTCTATAAGTTATCTTTCTTCAATTTTTACATAAATGATCATAATGAACTTCAAAGAAACACTTCAAACTAGACATTGCAAAATTTGTAACAGCACATGAAACAAAGACAAAACAAAGTGATCAAACAAAAGGGTTTGAAAGATTGAAAAACATTAGATTAAACTCACTTGTTTGATTGTAGAGTTCCTTGATTTGATATCACCTTTCACAGTAAAGAAAATCCGAATTCAAGTAAACTTTTCGTTCAAGAGTTTGAAGCTTTTCTCTTCTCACTATAGGAATGAAATGATTTGAATTGAAAAAGATACTATATATAGATAGATATATACTTACATCTTAATAAAATCCTATGAAATATAATAAAATATTAAATGAAAACATTAATAAATGAGAAGATAAATCATATCAAACTAATATCATTAAATAAGATCTCATCAAATTAAATTTAAAATGATTTAATCAAATAATCATTATTTAAATTCAAACCATAATCAATAATAATATTAAAAATAAAATGATAATAGTTAGTTACATATTAAATAGGGGCGCGTCTAATAAATGTATATTGACGAAATCATTTAAAATCTTAAACTAAATATATAAAAATGAAATCCTCATGACGGAAAACGTAATCTTGTTGATATCTAATGTAATTGAATAGAACCATCAATTTTATGACAATATTTTAAAGTTAAAAACGAAAGAAAAGTACAAGAAGTGGTAATACAGTTCTTTTTGTTTATTTATGTAATAAATGAGAAGATAAAATTAAATTGAAGGGTGTTAGTGAATGATTGTTAACTTCTTAGATTTTAAAGATATTTTCATCCGTTTATAATAACAATAATAGTAATAGTCTATAATTAATAAAAATATATAATAATTTTTTTATGGAATCCGTATAATGAGATATATACTTTTACAATATGGAAAACTTTAAATCTTGAAAATCTTTTATACTATACAGTAATAAGATTATGTGATATGAATATAAAACTTAAAATAAGATTTTAAAATAAAATATTTTGTTAAATTAGAGTAAGTTTCCTTTAATCATTCTATTTTTGGTAAGGTTTTGTTTTAGTTTCTGTTAGTACATCGCCCGAACTAATTCATCTAAATTAGTAAAAATATTTCTCTTTAAAATATTTAAATAACTCTAAATTAAGCATAACTATAAATTTTTAAATAATCTTAATTGCACTCTTGCATCCCATACCTCCCACATGTGTGTTTGGATTGAGGAGGAAATTTGTGGAAAAGAGAGTGAATTTGTTAGGATTAGAAGAGATGTTTGAGGATATGTGAGGTTGTTTGGATTGAAGGATGATAAAGTGAATTTGTGAGGATGATTTATGAAAATTTGTGAGTGATGTGATAGTTGGAAAGAAATTTAAAAATTATTTTAAAAGATGTAAAATATAAGTTTACAAATTTACTCTTGTTATTAAAAAATATTTGAATAATGAATTATGATATATTTTTTGTGTAGGTTTGAATTAATTAAATTTTTCTAATATATAATATCCATAATACTTGTATTTTTCAATAAAAAATTAAAAAAATATAATATAAATTATTTTTGTGTTAAATTAAAATAAATTATTTAAATATTTTAAAATTTATGAAAATAATATTTATTATTATATATATTTGTTATTTTATATAACTATATATGTTTTTTTGATATTATAATTTTGTTTTATTATTTTCATTATTTAAAATTATATGTTGTTATTAATAGTATAATTAAATATTTTTTAATTTATTAAATAAATTTATGTAATATTTAATTTTGTATATTGTAATAAAATGCATGCACAAAAGTATAAAGAATCTTATATGTAATCAACACAAATAAACACAAATCTCTTTATTTGTGTGAGGAATGAAAAATGCTCTCATCACTCTCCCAATCCACTCTCTCACCCTCAAAACTACTAAAACAAACACAATAAACACTTCCTCCCTTCTCCCTCCTCATACCTGAAAACAATCACAACACTCTGATAAATGTTACAACTAAAATTATTTAAAGAAGTGAGATTTTACTTCATTTATAATTGTTTAAAAAATGTAAAAATGTTAAAATTCCAATTTTCACAATTATAAAAGTGGAGGATAAGGTATTGACCTCGAGGGATAGTTTTTCTTTTTCGTATATCATTATTGCTTTTCTTTGATTTTACTTATATTTGTAGGGTTAATCGAAGATAGAAGTGTTGTACACATCATCCAACTTACCCGACTAACTTAAAGGGCTATCAAAGATATAAATATTAGTTATTTACAATTAGGAAATTAGTTGTTTAATTTAGCTATATTAACTTTATGACTCTTTTGTAGATTATTTTACTCATTATAAATACAATCATAAAATTGTATTTTAAGTTTTATAATTTTCTTCCACTAAATCATATTTACTTACGGTTATAACTTCTCTAGAAAATCTGCAAAACAATATATGGTTTTTATTTGTTCCATTTATACAAATGCCTATATTTCTATTGTACAAATTTTGAATCCTTTTGAGAGCATAGATGCTTTCCTACCTCAGCGCAAATATTCTATTCTTATCTGTTCAATCGTTAATCTAAATTTTGATAAATGCATCGTTACCAAATATATTTGATTTATTATATATCTTAATTTTATATAAAACAATTAATTATTATAAGAATGTTTATTTTATAGACGGTTCACATTCATTAAACAAAACTCAAATCTAAATTTGATATGTAGAATTTATTTTAAAATAATGAACAAATAGTTAAACATTATTAGCAGGATCTAATTAAAATTGATTTGCATATATTTTTAATATTTATTTATTAGTTTTTTAAAAAATAAAAATTACCAATAAATAATAATACTACACATATTTGTCTGAATAGATTTTGGATTAGATCTTTTAGGTCTCACTTCGTGAAATTAAGTAATTTTTTTATCAATCTTTATATTTTTTTAAAATTCTTCTTTATATAAAGGTATGAGAATGTTTTTCTAAAAAAATTGTATTTTTCAAAAAAAAGTTTTTCAGAATGTTCTAAAAAGTGTATGGATTACACATTCAAGAAATGTTATAAAAGTACATCTTTAAATGAAAATTTAAATAAAAAGATAATCAAGTTTACTCATACATAATATTACAACTCAAATCTTTATTATCATCAAAGAACAATAGGATATTACAATTGACAAAGTGATTGGTAATGAACATTGAAAACCCTAAGCACAAAGATTATAGATTGAAAAATGGTGTAGTTAGATGTTCCTGCGACATAAAGGACATGTATGACTGATGTTGAGCCATTTTGTGATGCAATGTTGATGAAAGATATGAGAATATGTTGGGGCATGCGAATTGCTCTTGATCCAATTGAAAATTCTCCAAGACAGATGCAACAAGACTCTTCTCTTTTTTCTTCAATTTTGAACCTTTCAAGATTTTGACCAGAATTGTTGTTGTTTTGCATGGAATCAAAGATGAAAACACCATCTTGGAATGATCTTAAAGTTCTATTGCCATTGTTTTGCATGTTGTTGTTGTGATCCAAGTTCATGGAATCAAAGATATAAACACCACCGTCCTCTGTTGATCTTAAAAATTCAGCATTGATGTCATTGTTGGTGTTGTTGCGGTGACCCAAATCCATCAAATCAATTATACAACCATCATCTACAATTGACCACTGCATTTCCATTGGTGTTACTGAGAAGAAGATGAACCAAAATCAAAATTTGGATGATCGAATGCGAGTTAATTAAGAAAGAAGCAGACCAAAGAATCTTAACAATTTCACAAATCATGATTCTATAAGCTATCTTGCTTCAGTTTTACAAAGATGATCATAATGAACTTCAAAGAAACACTTCAAACAAGACATAAACAATTTGCAGAATTTGTGACAGCACATGAAACAAAGACAAGACAAAATGATCAGACAAAAGGATTGGAAAAATTGAAAAACACTAGATTAAACTCACTTGTTTGATTGTAGAGTTCCTTAATTTGAGACCACTTCTCACAGTAAAGAAAATTTTGATTCAAGTTAACTTTTCGTTCAAGAGTTTGAAACTTTTCTCTTCTCACTATATAAATGAAATGAATGAATTGGAAAAGATACTATATATAGATAAATATATACTTATATCTTAATAAGATTTTATAAAATATAATAAAATAATTAATAAATGAAAAGATACAATCTTAAAAAATATAATCATATCAAACTAATATCATTAAATAAGATCTCATCACATTAAATTTAAAATGATTTAATCAAATGATCATTATTCAAATTCAAACCATAATAATAATAATAAAAACAAACTGATAATAGTTAGTTACATATTAAATTCACCCGCGTCTAATTAATATATCTTGACAAAATTATATAAAATCTTAAATTAAAATCCTGATTATGGAAAACGTAATCTTGTCTTATCTAATGTAATTGAATAGAACCATCAATTTTATGACAAAAAAATAAAAGTTAAAAACGAAAGAAAAGTACAAGAAGTGATAGTACAGTTCTTTTTATTTATTTATATAATAAACGAGAAGATAAAATTAAATTGAAGGGTGTTAGTGAATTATTGATAACTTCTTATCCGTTAATAATGACAATAAAAGTAATAGTCTATAATTAATAAAAATATATAATAATTTTTTTGATGGAATCCGTATAATGAGATATATACTTTTACAATATGGATGAAAACTTTAAATCTTGAACATCTTTTATATTTTACAGTAATAAGATTATGTGATATGAATATAAAACTTAAAATAAGATTTTAAAATAAAATATTTTGTTAAGTTTCCTTTAATCATTCTATTTTTGGTAAGGTTTCCTTTTGGAATATGTTGGTCCATCGGGCGGTCGAACTGATTCATCTAAATTAGTCAAATTTTTCTTCTACCTCTATACTTTTTATACTGCATTTTTATATTAATTGTGAAAAGTCAATTTTAATATTTTTAAAAAATTTAAATAACCCTAAATTTAACATAATTTAATTTTTTTTAATTAACCTTAATTGCACTTTTAAATCCCATACCTCCCATTAGCCGTTTTAGAATCAAGGAAGAGATTTGTGAGAATAAGAGAGGATGTGTGAGAATATGTGAGGTTGTTTAGATTGAATTTGTGAAGATGATTTATGAAAATTTGTGTTTGATATGATAGTTAGGAAGAAATTTTGAAATTATTTTAAAGATGTAAAATGTAAGTTTACAAATTTACTCTTGTTATTAAAATATATTTGAATAATAAATTATGATATAATTTTGTGTGTGTAGGTTTTAATTAATTAAATTATTCTAATATATAATATCCATAATTACTTGTATTTTTCAATAAAAATATAATATAAAATATTTTTGTGTTAAATTGAAATAAATTTATTAAATATATTAAAGTTTATGAAAATTATATTTATTATTATATATATTTGTTATTTTATATAAGTATATATGTTTTGTTGATATTATAATTTTGTTTTATTATTTTCATTATTTATAATTATATGTTGTTATTAATAGTATAATTAAATATTTTTGAAATTATTAAATAAATTTATGTAATATTTAATTTTGTATATTGTAATAAAATACATGCGAAGCGTATTTGGATAAAATATAAGAATCATATATGTAATCAATACAAATCTTTTCATTTGTGTGACAAATGAAAAAAAGGCTCTTTAGTCTCTCCTCCCTCTCTCTCAGTCTCAAAATCACAAAAACAAACAGAATAGCTTATACCCGAATACAATCACAACATTAAGTAAGTAAATGCGATGTTACAATTAAAGTTATTTAAAGAAGTGAGATTATACTTCATTTATAATTATTTAAAAATATTAAAATCTGACTTTTCACAATTATTATAAAATTGCAAGTGAAAAAATCTGCAAAACAGTATATGATTTTTATTTGTTCCATTTGTACAATATATTTCCATTGTACAAATTTTGAATCCTTTTGACAGCATAGATGCTTTCCTACCTCGGCGCAAATATTCTATTCTAAAAACACATTTAAGAAATGTTATAAAAAAGTACATCATTAAATGAAAAATTCAAATAACAAGAGAATCAAGTTTACTCATATTTAATATTACAACTCAAATCTTTATTATCATCAAAGAACAATAGGATATTACAATTGACAAGTGATTGGTAATGAACATTGAAAAACCTAAGCACAAAGATTATACATTGAAAAATGGTGTAGCTAGATGTTCCTGCGACATAAAGGACATGTGTGACTGATGTTGAGCCATTTTGTGATGCAATGTTGATGAAAGATATGAGAACATGGTTTGGGCATGCAAATTGCTCTTGATCCAATTGAAAATTCCCCAAGACAGATGCAACAAGATTCTTCTGTTTTTTCTTCAATTTTGAACCTTTCAAGATTTTGAACAGAATTGTGGTTGTTTTGTATGGAATCAAAGATGAAAACACCATCTTGGGTTGATGTTAAAGTTATACTTCCATTGTTCTGCATGTTGTTGTTGTGATCCATGTTCATGGAATCAAAGATATAAACACCACCATCTTCTGTTGATCTTAAAAATTCAGCATTGATGTCATTGTTGGTGTTGCTGCGGTGACCCAAATCCATGCGGGGACCCAAATCCATCAAATCAATGATACAACCATCATCTACAATTGACCACTGCATTTCCATTGGTGTTACTGAGAAGAAGATGAACAAAGATCAGAATTTGGATGATCGAATGCGAGTTAATTAAGAAACAAGTAGACCAAAGAATTTGAACAATTTCACAAACCATGATTCTATAAGCTATCTTGCTTCAATTTTTACATAAATGATTATAATGAATTTCAAAGAAACACTTCAAACAAGAGATAAACAAATTGTAGAATTTGTGACAACACATGAAACAAAGACAAGACAAAATGATCAGACAAAAGGGTTAGAAAGATTGAAAAATATTAGATTAAACTCACTTGTTTGATTGTAGAGTTCCTTAATTTGAGACCACCTCTCACAGTAAAGAAAATCTGGATTCAAGTTAACTCTTTGTTCAAGAGTTTGAAGCTTTTCTCTTCTCACTATAGGAATGAAATGAAAAAGATACTATATATAGATAGATATATACTTACATCTTAATAAAATCTTATGAAATATAATAAAATATTAAATGAAATAATTAATAAATGAAAAGATACGATCTTGAAAAATATAATCATGTCAAACTAATATCATTAAATAACATTAAATAAGATCTCATCAAATTAAATTTAAAATAATTTAATGAAATGATAATTATTCAAATTCAAACCATAATAATAATAGTACAAATATAATTATAATAGTTAGTTACGTATTAAATAGGCACGCGTCTAATTAATATATCTTGACGAAATCATTTAAAAAATCTTAAATTAAAATATAAAAATAAATCCTCATGATGGAAAATGTAATCTTGTCGATATCTAATGTAATTGAATAGAACCATCAATTTTATGACATAAAATAAAAGTTAAAATCAAAGAAAAGTACAAGAAGTGGTAATATAATTCTTTTTTATTTATTTATATAATAAATGAGAAGATAAAATTAAATTGAAGGGTGTTAGTGAATGATTGTTAACTTCTTAGAATTTAAAGATATTTTTATCCGTTAATAATAACAATATTTGTAATAGTCTATAATTAATAAAAATATATTATAATATTTTATGGAATCCGTATAAAATCTACCGTTTGACCTAAAAAAAGGAAGTTAAAATCTTACGAATGAGATATATACTTTTTACAGCATGGATGAAAACTTAAACTCTTGAAAATCTTTTATACTATACAGTAAGAAGATTATGTGGTATGAATATAAAAATTAAAATAAGATTTTAAAATAAAATATTTTATTAACATTAGAGTAAATTTCTTTTAATCATTTTATTTGTGGTAAGTTTTTGTTTTGGTCTCTCTTCGTCCGGGCGTGAACTTACTCATCTAATTTAGTTATTTTTTTCTTCACCTCCACACTTTTATCCTGCACTTTTATATTAATTGTGAAAAGTGGATTCTTATTTTTAAATTTTTTAAATAACTTCAAATTAAACATAACTTTAAATTTTTTTAAATAACCTTAATTGCACTCTCGCACCCATACTTCCTCGTCGTGTTTAGATTGAGCAGGGAATTTGTAAAGAAATGAGAGAGTGGATTTGTGAGGATTAAAGAAGATGTGTGAGGATACACTACAAGAAAATCATGAAATATAAACTAATTTTAGAAACAAAAAATAATTAGTTGCTATAGTGGCTAAATTAGATATCATTTTAGGAACTAAATAAATTTTTGGTTTCTAAATTAGTTTATATTATGGTTAAATGGTTTCTAAATTGTTATCTAATTAGCAACCAAGGTTTTTCTACCAAATCTAAAAACTAAATAATTAGTAGTTAAAACTTTTGTAGCTAATTAGATACCAATTTAAAAACTATTTAACAATAATAGAAACTAATTTAGAAACAATTTTTTCACAATTATTATAAAAGTGCAAGGTAATGTATTGAGTTGTATTGGATCTAATAGTTTGTCTTTTTCGTATTTCATTGCTTTTTTATTTTTTTTATTTTATATTTGTTGGGTTAATCCTAGTTAGAAGTGTTGTATACACTTGAAGGACTCTTGAATTGGGATCCTAATGCACAAATGGTGTGAAAGATATAAATATTAGTTATTTACGATTTAGAAAATTAGTTGTTTAATTTAGCTATATTAACTTTATGATTATTTTGTAGATTCTTTTTAATCATTATAAATACAGTCATAAAACTGTATTTTCAGTTTTATAATTTTCATCCATATTTAATTACGGTTATAAGTTCTCAAGAAAATCTGCTTTTCCATTGTACAAATTTTGAATCCTTTTGACAGCATAGATACTTTTCTACCTTAGCACAAATATTCTATTCTTGATCTGTTCCAAGGTTTAGATTAATTACTGAAAATATATGAACATTATTGGCTACATGTTTGATAGAAATTGGTATTTAATTGTTCGTTTCAATATTTTTTTTCTTCATAATATAATAATTAGTTAAATAATAATTTATACGCAAATGGGATAGTGTTCAATTGCTTTTACAAGGTTCTTGAGTTTTAAAAAAGAATTGCGAATGCTTCACAGTAATATCCTAGTGATAAAAACAAATTATACATAATTTTCTTTATAGATTTGAATTTTCTAAAACGAAAAGATTGTACTTTAAAACATAGTACTGTTAACTATCGATAAACATACACTTCTTTCATCTGTTGATACAATCGTTAATCTAAATTTTGACATATGCATCATTATCAAATATATTTGATTTATTATATTTCTTAATTTTTTATAACACAATTAATAATTATAAGAATGTTTTTTTAATAGACAGTTCGCATTCATTAAACAAAACTCAAATCTAAATTTGATATGTAGAATTTATTTTAAAATAATGAAGAAATAGTTAAACATTATTAGTGGGATCTAATTAAAATATATTTCCTTATATTTTTAATATTTAATTATTAGTTGGAAATAAACATTAACAATAAATAATGAAAGTACACATATTTGTCTGAATAGATTTTGGATTAGATCTTTTAGGTCTCACTTTGCCAAATTAAGTAATTATTTCTACCAATCTTTACATTTTTTCTGAAACTCTTCTTTATATAAAGGTATGAGAATTTTTTCTAAACAAATATTATTTTTCAAAAGAATGTTTTTCAGAATGTATTAAAACGTGTATGGATCACACATTCAAGAAAAGTTATAAAAGTACATCTTTAAAAAAAAATTCAAATAACAAGAGAATCAAGTTTACTCATACTTAATATTACAAATCAAATCTTTATTATCATCAAAGAACAATATGATATTACAATTGACAAATTGATTGGTAATGAACATTGAAAAACCTAAGCACAAAGATTATAGATTGAAAAATGATGTAGCTAGATGTTCCTGCGACATAAAGGACATGTGTGACTGATGTTGAGCCATTTTGTGATGCAATGTTGATGAAAGATATGAGAACATGGTTGGGGCAAGCGAATTGCTCTTGATCCAATTGAAAATTCCCCAAGACAGATGCAACAAGACTTTTCTGTTTTTTCTTCAATTTTGAACCTTTCAAGATTTTGAACAGAATTATGGTTGTTTTGTATGGAATCAAAGATGAAAACACCATCTTGGGTTGATGTTAAAGTTCTACTGCTATTGTTTTGCATGTTGTTGTTTTCCAAGTTCATGGAATCAAAGATATAAACACCACCATCTTCTGTTGATCTTAAAAATTCAGTGTTGATGTCATTGTTGGTGTTGTTGCGGTGACCCAAATCTAGCAAATCAATGATACAACCATCATCTACAATTGACCACTGCATTTCCATTGGTGTTACTGAGAAGAAGATGAACCAAGGTCAAAATTTAGATGAACGAATGTGAGTTAATTAAGAAACAAGCACACCAAAGAATTTAAACAATTTCACAAACCATTATTCTATAAGTTATCTTGCTTCAATTTTTACATAAATGATCATAATGAACTTCAAAGAAACACTTTAAACAAGACATAAACAAATTGCAAAATTTGTAACAACACATGAAACAAAGACAAAACAAAATGATCGAACAAAAGTGTTAGAAAGATTGAAAAACATTAGATTAAACTCACTTGTCTGATTGTAGAGTTCCATAATTTGAGATAACCTCTCACAGTAAAGAAAATCTGGATTCAAGTAAACTTTTCGTTCAAGAGTTTGAAACTTTTCTCTTTTCACTATAGGAATGAAATGAATGAATTGGAAAAAATACTATATATATATATTTACATCTTAATAAAATTTTATGAAATATAATAAAATATTAAATAAAAAAATTAATAAATAAAAAGATATGATCTTGAAAAATATAATCATATCAAACTAATATCATTAAATAAGATCTCATCAAATTATATTTAAAATGATTTAATCAAATAATCATTATTCAAATTCAAACCATAATCAATAATAATATTAAAAATAAAATGAGAATAGTTAGTTACATATTGAAGAGGAGCGCGTCTAATTAATATATCTTGACCAAATCATTTAAAATCTTAAACTAAATATATAAAAATGAAATTCTCATGATGGAAAATATAATCTATGATATCTAATGTAATTGGATAGAACCATCAATTTTATGACAATAAATTAAAAGTTAAAAACGAAAGAAAAGTACAAGAAGTGGTAATACAGTTCTTTTTGTTTATTTATATAATAAATGAGAAGATAAAATTAAATTGAAGTGGGTTAGTGAATGATTGTTAACTTCTTAGATTTTAAAGATATTTTTCATCCGTTTATAATAACAATGATAGTAATAGTCTATAATTAATAAATGCTGATAAAAAAAAGAGTATATAATTAATAAATATATATAATATTTTCTTTTATCGAATCCGTATAATGAGATATATACTTTTACAATATGGAAAACTTTAAATCTTGGAAATCTTTTATACTATACAGTAATAAGATTATGTGAATATAAAACTTAAAATAAGATTTTAAAATAAAATATTTTGTTAATTTAGAGTAAGTTTCCTTTAATCATTCTATTTTTGGTAAGGTTTTGTTTTAGTTTCTGTAAGTACATCGACTGAACTAATTCATCTAAATTAGTAAAATATTTCCTCCACCTACATACTTCTATATATCATGCAATTGTACATACTTCTATATATCATGCATTTTTATATCAATTGTGAAAAATCGATTTTAATATTTTTAAAAAATTTAAATAACTCTAAATTAATCATAACTTTAAATTTTTAAATAATCTTAATTACAATCTTGCATCTCATACCTTCCACCAATCGTGTTTGGATTGAGGAGGAGATTTGTGGGAAAGAAAGGGGAGGAAGTGGATTTGTTAGGATTAGAGGAGATGTGTGAGGATATGTGAGGTTGATTGGATTGAAGGATGATAAAGTGAATTTATGAGGATGATTTATGAAAATTTGTGAGTGATGTGATAGTTGCAAAAGAATTTAGAAATTATTTTAAAGATGTAAAATGTAAGTTGACAAATTTACCCTTGTTACAACAAAATATTTGAATAATGAATTATGATATATATTTTTTTTGTGGGTTTGAATTGATTAAACTTTTCTAATATATAATATCCATAATACTTGTATTTTTCAATAAAAAAAATTAAAAAAATATAATAGAAATTATTTCTGTGTTAAACTGAAATAAATTATTTAAATATATTAAAATTTATGAAAATAATATTTATTATTATATATTTGTTATTTTATATAAGTATATATGTTTTGTTGATATTATAATTTTGTTTTATTATTTTCATTATTTATAATTATATGTTGTTATTAATAGTATAATAAAATATTTTTTAAATTATTAAATAAATTTATGTAATGTTTATTTTTGTATATATTGTAATAAAATGCATGCAAAAGAGTATTTTTGTAAAATATAAGAATCTTACATGGAATCAACACAAATCTCTTTATTTGTGTGAGGAATGAAAAAAGGCTCTCACCCTTCCCTCAATCCACTCTCTCACCCTCAAAATCACTTAAACAAACACAATAAACACTTCCTCCATTTTTCCTCCTCGTATTTGAAAACAATCACAATATGTGAATAGATATTGTTGCTAAAGTTATTTAAAGAAGTTAAATTTTACTTCATTTATAATTTTTTAAAAATTATAAAAATGTTAAAATCCGGCTTTTCACAATTATTATAAAAGTGAAGGATAATGTATTGAACTTGAAGGATAGTTTGTTTTTTTTCGTATATCATTATTACTTTTCTTTTCTTTTACTTATATTTATAAGGTTAATCGAAGATAGAAGTGTTGTACACATAATCCAACTTATCCAACTAACTTAAAGGGCTATCAAAGATATAAACATTTGTTATTTACAATTAGGAAATTAGTTGTTTAATTTTGCTATATTAACTTTATGACTCCTTTGTAGATTATTTTACTCATTATAAATACAGTCATAAAATTGTATTTTAAGTTTTTTAATTTTCTTCCACTAAATCATATTTACTTACGGTTATAACTTCTCAAGAAAATCTACAAAACTTATAACTTCTCAAGAAAATCTACAAAACAATATATGGCTTTTATTTGTTCCATTTGTACACTGGCTATATTTCCATATTACAAATTTTGATGTTTTCCTAGCGCAAATATTCTATTCTTATCTGTTCAATCGTTAATCTAAATTTTGATATATGCATCGTTATCAAATATATTTTATTTATTATATATCTTAACTTTTTATAAAACAATTAATAATTATAAGAATGTTTTTTTTATAGACGGTTCGCATTCATTAAACAAAACTCAAATCTAAATTTTATATGTCGAATTTATTTTAAAATAATGAACAAGTAGTTAGGCATTATTAGCGGGATCTAATTAAAATTGATTTTGGATATATTTTTAATATTTATTTATTTATTAGTTTTTAAAAAAATAAAAATTACCAATAAATAATAATACTACACATATTTGTCTGAATAGATTTTGGATTAGATTTTTTAGGTCTCACTTCGTGAAATTAAGTGTTTTTTTTATCAATCTTTATATTTTCTTTTTCAAATTGTTCATGAAAATTTAAATAAAAAGAGAATCAAGTTTACTCATACATAATATTACAACTCAAATCTTTATTATCATCAAAGAACAATAGGATATTACAAATAACAAAGTGATTGGTAATGAACATTGAAAAACCTAAGCACAAAGATTATATATTGAAAAATGGTGTAGCTAGATGTTCCTGCGACATAAAGGACATGTCTGATTGATGTTCAGCCATTTTGTGATGCAATGTTGATGAAAGATATGAGAACATGGTAGGGGCATGCGAATTGCTCTTGATCCAATTGAAAATTCCCCAAGACAAATGCAACAAGACTCTTCTGTTTTTTCTTCAATTTTGAACCTTTCAAGATTTTGAAAGGAATTGCAGTTGTTTTGCATGGAATCAAAGATGAAAACACCATCTTGGGTTGATCTTAAAGTTCTACTGCCATTGTTTTGCATGTTGTTGTTGTGATCCAAGTTCATGGAATCAAAGATATAAACACCACCATCTTCGGTTGATCTTAAAAATTCAGTGTTGATGTCATTGTTGGTGTTGTTGCGGTGACCCAAATCCAGCAAATCAATGATACAACCATCATCTACAATTGACCACTGCATTTCCATTGGTGTTACTGAGAAGAAGATGAATCAACATCAAAATTTGGATGATCGAATGCGAGTTAATTAAGAAACAAGCACACCAAATAATTTAAACAATTTCACAAAACCATGATTTTATAAGTTATCTTCAATTTTTACATGAATGATGATAATGAATTTCAAAGAAACACTTCAAACAAGATATTGAAAAATTTGTAACAACACATGAAACAAAGACAAAACAAAATGATCTAACAAAAGGGTTAGAAAGATTGAAAAACATTAGATTAAACTCACTTGTTTGATTGTAGAGTTCTTTAATTTGATATCACCGTTCACACTAAAGAAAATATGGATTCAAGTTAACTTTTCGTTCAAGAGTTTGAAGCTTTTCTCTTCTCACTATAAGAATGAAATGAATGAATTGGAAAAGATACAGTATATAGATAGATATATACTTACATCTTAATAAAATCTTATGAAATATAATAAAATATTAAATAAAATAATTAATAAATGAAAAGATACAATCTTAAAATATATAATCATGTCAAACTAATATCATTAAATAACATTAAATAAGATGTCACCAAATTAAATCTAAAATAATTTAATGAAATGATCATTATTCGAATTCAAACCATAATAATAATAGTAAAAATGAAATGATAATAGTTAGTTACATATTAAATAGGCGCGCGTCTAATTAATATATCTTGACGAAATCTTTTAAAATCTTAAATTAAAAATATACAAATAAATCCTCATGATGGAAAATGTAATCTTGTCCATATCTTATGTAATTGAATAGAACCATCAATTTTATGACAATAAAATAAAAGTTAAAATCGAAAGAAAAGTACAAGAAGTGGTAATACAGTTCTTTTATTTATTTATATAATAAATGAGAAGATAAAATTAAATTGAAGGGTGTTATTGAATGATTGTTAACTTCTTAGAATTTAAAGATATTTTTATCCGTTAATAATAACAATAATTGTAATAGTCTACAATTAATAAAATTATATTATAATTTTTTATGGAATCCGTATAAAATCTACCGTTTGACCTAGAAAAGGAAGTTAAAATCTTACGAATGAGATATATACTTTTACAGCATGGATGAAAACTTAAACTCTTGAAAATCTTTTATACTATACAGTAAGAAGATTATGTGATATGAATATAAAAATTAAAATAAGATTTTAAAATAAAATATTTTGTTAAAATTACAGTAAGTTTCTTTTAATATTTTATTTTTGGTAAGATTTTGTTTTGGTCTCTCTTTGTCCATCATCGGACGGCTGAACTTACTCATCTAAATTATTCATTGTTTTCTTTCACCTCCAAACTTTTATCTGCACTTTTATATTAATTGTGAAAAATCGATTTTTATTTTTAAAATTTTTAAATAACCTTAAATTAAGCATAATTTTAAATTTTTTAAATAACCTTAATTGTACTCTCGCACTCATACTTTCCGTTTAGATTTTGGAGGGAATTTGTGAGGAAGGAAGGGAGTAGATTTGTGAGGATTAAAGAGGATGTGTGAGGATATGTGAGGATGTTTGGATTAAGGGATGATAAAGTGAATTTGTAAGGATGATTCATAGAAATTTGTGAGTGATGGGATAGTTGGAAAGGAATTTAGAAATTATTACAAAATATTTAAATAATGAATTATGATATACTTTTTTTTGTGTAGGTTTGAATTAATTAAATTTTTCTAATATATAATATCCATAATTACTTGCATTTTTCAATAAAAGTATAATAGAAAATATTTTTGTGTTAAATTGAAATAAATTTATTAAATATATTAAAATTTATGAATATAATATTTATTATTTTATATATTTGTTATTTTATATAATTATATAAGTTTTGTTGATATTATAATTTTATTTTATTTATTTTCATTATTTATTATTATATGTTTCTATTAATAGTATAATTAAATATTTTTGAAATTATTAAATAAATTTATGTAATATTTAATCTTGTATATTGTAATAAAATGCAGGCACGAAGGTATTTGGGTAAAATGCAAGAATCCTACATGAAATAAACACAAATCTCTTCATTTGTGTGAAGAATGACAAAAGACTTTCACCCTCTCCCTCATCCACTCTCTCACTCTCAAAACTGCTGAAAAAAAAACACAATAAGCACCCCTCCCTCCTCTCTTCTCCCTTATCTCTCCTCATACTTGGAAACAAACACAACATTATAGTTGTAACAACTACATTCTTCTCCAGCAAAAACTTTTGAGAGCAGTTCAATCACTTGAGCATGTGTGAAATGGTTGGCGAGAAGATTCATTGTATTCAACGTTCCCTAGTGCAAAAATAATTTTCTTTTAGAGTTTTGTACTTCATTTTTTCACCTCGTTGATTTTTTTGCTGGGTTTTATGGCTTTTAAAAGCTTAAATAAAAACGCAAACGAAAACACAACTACCACTAATTAAAACACCACAAAACTTACATCAACCACCAACGTTCACTACCAACCACCACAAGCAACCACCACTACATGAAAATGAAGAAGACCCCACACTCTCCACCATACTCAAAAGAGTTTTGAAATTAAAAAAAAAAGTATGGAGGTGCAAGGAGAATTAGCCTCTAGATTATATGGTTTGAAATTGGTAATTCGTCCCATTTTAGGATGGGTTGACGAGTTAATGAATTGACTTGTCACTTTTCAATTTTTCTTAGAAAAATATATATTTTATTTTTGTAGTTTTTGTTTTGTTCTTATTTATTTCGTTGTAATAATTGATAACACTTTTTTAATAATAAAAATGTAAGGAACACCATTAAACTTTAATCAAACTTTAATATTCTAATTAAATAAGATTTAATACCGTCTAACAAAACAAACTCAATATTAACAATATTTTAATGAATTAAATAATATATAAATAAATTAATGTAACTAAATTTTCAAATAAAATATCGACAACCACCAATTTTGATTTCAAAAGTACGACATTCCTTTTAAAATCACCACATATAAAGGTGGGTGAACTAGTGGTGGGTGAACTAGTGGATTGACTTGTCCCGTCTCACTTTTGATCCGGCGGGTTGAGAATTAGGCAGATCAAGTCAATACAAGTTGATAAGTTCTAAAGGTTGACCCATCCCATCTGAATGATGACGGGTTAATTCCATCACCCCTAATTTTTGGTTGGTAAATTCTCGATGCACTTCCATACTTAGTTTTAATTCCAACAATACCTTTCTGAGTATGGTGGAAATTGTGGTGCATTCTTCTTTATTTTAGAGTGGTGGTGGTTGCTTATGGTTCTGGTGGTGAACGTTGGTGGTTGAGGTAAGTTTTGTGGTATTTTTACATGTTTTTTTATTAGTAATAAACAATAAGTTAAATATGAACCACTTTAGAGGTGGTTCAACCCTTATACAAATCTTGTCAACCCTCACAAAACCAACTCTAGTACAAATCGACTAAATTACATCACTTAACCAACCTCATACAAACCAATGGATCAAGACACCAGTCAGAGTAAGAGAAAAAAGTAGAATGTGATTTGGAGGTAACCCAAGACCAAAACTTTAATTGAATCATAGCAAACAATTCTAAACAGCCAACCACACCCCCTTTGAAAATGACATTATTCTTGTGCTTCCAAATCTCGCTAATTACTGCAATCCAAATTGCTCCCAAAATATCATTAACAGATTCAGGGGCGTTACACAACCTAAACTAAAAAAATTTAATAGTGGATCATTGTGACTCACTAACGTCACACCAAGCAAAGCAAAGCAAAGACTCCATACAGACGACACTATTATGCATTCAAAAAACAAATGACGACAAGTTTCTTCCTCTAACCCACAAAGACCACACAAAAGGCTTTTAACCGCGATTTTGCGCCTTTCTAAATTGATCCTAGTTGCAATCTTATTTTCCAGCACCCTCCAAGTAAAGACAAGTGCAGAAGGCACAACTTTACTCCTCCAAAACTTTTTGTACACAAAGACATTCTCCCCTTCGTGTGCCCTCCTTAAACAATTACAAGCAGAATTCACCGTAAAAATAAGGAATTCCCCATCTTTCCAAACCCAACTGTCATTTTCTTCCAAGTCAAAACTCAACCCTTGAAGAAACTAGAGAAAAAGACTCACCAAAGGCTTTTCCCGTTCAAATAAACTCCTCCTCCAAGTTAGTTGCCACTCCCAAGAACCATTAATCCATTTTCTAAGCTCAGCCACCTTAGCATCTTTGCAAGAACTCATGGAGAAAAACCTCGAGTAGACACACTTTAGAGCCTCATCACCCGCCCAACAATCCTCCTAGAAGAAAACATTATCTCCATTTCCAATCTTCCACTTGAAAGCATCTTCGAAATTCCTCCCCCATCCTTCCGAACTCCAAACCTCCTCCAATTCTTTCTACCAGAGAGATCCTACCATTGTTCGCTCCCTCTCGCAGGCTTCTCCAACCTCCATATTTAGATTCAAGTAATTCCTTCCACAAACCACCCTTATCAGTCCCCAACCGCCAAATCCATTTCCCTAATAATGTTGTGTTAAAGACCCTCAAGTCTAGAATACCAAGACCTCCAACCCCACGAGGCTCACAAACCTTACTCTAGGAAGCCCAAGCGATCTTTCTCCTGTCAGCACCCCAACCCCGTAAGAAATTCCTTTGAATCCTCACTAACTCATTAGCCACCACGGAGGGCATTTTGAATAGAGACAGATAGAAAAACGGAATAGATGTAAGTACAAACTTAATATCGATAAATCCTCCTTGCCCAAGACAAAAACCTACCTTTCCATTTGCATAGTCTAGCCTTCATTCTTTCAATCACTCCTCCCCAAAATGCACCTCTCTTATGGCACCCTCCTACCAACATGCCCAAGTAAACAAAAGGGGTACCCATCATATCGCAATTAAGGATCGTCGCATAACGCTAGACCATTAGTTGGTCAATCCCCAACCCCCCAATCCTACTCTTCAAAAAATCCACCTTAAGCCTAGAACAGAGTTGAAAATAGTTCAAAGCCTTTTTGATATTAAAAACACTTTTAGTGTTAGCTTCGCAAAAGAATAAAGTATCATTCGCATACTATAATATGTTAACCTTCACCTTTTTCCTTCCAATCTCCAAGCTATCAATCAAGTTTTTCTCAACTACCATCCTTAGCACACCTGCCAAGCCCTCTGCCACAATAAGAAACAAAAAAGGGGCTAAAGAATCACCTTGGCGAAGCCCTTTCTTAGGAAAAAGCGCCTTAGTCGGACTGTCGTTCACAAGCACTGACACAAAAGTTGCTTCTAAGATACATTTAATCCAATGGATCCATTTGTCACAAAAACCAACCCTTTTTAACATATACAGAATGAACTCCCAACTGACAGAATCATATGCCTTCTCATAATCGACTTCAAAGAAAACACAACTTTTCTTTTTTCTCTTTACTTCATCGAAAACTTCATTAACTACTAAAACACTATCCAACAAACCCCTTCTTTCAAGAAAAATCGTTTGTCTTACGTCAATGACTTTGCTTATCACCTTTTTCAGCCATAACGATAGTAATTTCAAAATTATATTATATAAGACCCAACCAACGAGATAGGTCTAAACTCGCCAATTTACTGAGGATTTTCGACTTTAGGAATCAAGCATAAAACGACGCATTTTACCCCTTAGGCCATTTACCATTAATCGCAAAATCTTTCACCGCTGACACCACATCCTTTTTAATAACATCCCAACAAAATTTAATGAACCCAAAATTAAAATCATCTAGGCCAGGACTCTTCATACTATCGCAGCTCCAAATAGTTTCCTTGATTTCTTCTTCATTAAAAACATCGACCAACATTTCATTATCCTCCCCTGATATAGAATTGAAACTATCATTGTCCAATCTGAGCTGGGAAACATCCTTCTTGACAAATCTAGCTTCAAAAAACTCTCTGACCTTTTCTTTGACCACGTCCTTTTCCTTGCACCACCAACCATTGACTAGAACCCCATGTAACTCGTTCCTTGCCCTCCTCCATCTTACTGCCAAATGAAAAAACCTTGTGTATCCTCATTAATGCTTTGTTTGGATTAGAGGTTGTGGGTGGGTGGAAAGTTGAGGGTGTGGGAGAGTGGAAGTGTGGAGAAAGTTAAGGTTCTTGGAATTGGGGGATGCTAGAGTGAATGTGTGAAGAAAGTTTATTAGAAAGTGTGAATGATGTGATAGTTGTGAGAGTATTTTAATATATTTTAAATAGTGTAAATTGTAAGATTACAAATTTACCCTTGCATGTAAATAAATATGAAAATGAAATATTAATTAGTTTAAAGGACATTTAAGTTAATTAAAATAATTAGTATTATATTATTTAATTTATATTACATTATGTTATATATAATAATAAAGTTTTGTCCATGTGTGTAAAAAAATAATAAAAAAAATATTATTAATTTTGTACATAATTTTGATAATTAAAATAATTGTAAGTTTCAATTATAACTTAAAAAATAATATAAAATTGAAATGAATTAAAAAATAGAATAGAAATGAAGTATGATTTCTTCATTTTTAATTTTCTTAATTGAAAAAATTTGTATTAGTAAAATTTTTGTTTGTAGATAATTTTAATATTATTAATGATTATTTAATAAATTTTATGTTATATAAATATATAATTGTTATTAATTATGATTTTGATTACTATTAATAATAACATTAATATAATTTAA
>Ga0123342_1001385_pt1 | contig 40759 bp, 27 predicted proteins | sample Turbeawhitnodule_FD_89960 | JGI IMG/M metagenome (GOLD analysis project Ga0123342, IMG submission 89960) | Root nodule microbial communities of legume samples collected from Mexico - Turtle bean Mexico white nodule | ecosystem: Host-associated > Plants > Roots > Nodule | place: Mexico: Nepantla...
ATATAATATTAATTGTAATAATAATAATGTTAATATAATATTAATTGTAATAATAATAATGTTAATATAATATTAATTGTAATAATAATAATGTTAATATAATATTAATTGTAATAATAATAATGTTAATATAATATTAATTATAATAATAATAGTGTTAATATAATATTAATATGTATAAATTATGTTAATAATAATAAGTTAAATAAAAATGATAATATGTTCAAAAAAGTTCTCTGGTCTGGTGGTTAGCCCTTTCCTCGTTATGTGTTCGAATTTTGGCTGCTGCGCTTTCCTTTCAATATTAATTTAGTGCTTGGGTGTCTTATCTTTTGTTATTTTAAAAAAACGGAGATTTGAAACCCATGGTAATGGAGGTTATGAAAGCCTTTTCCTGGGATTTAAAAAACCCTGGGAAATTAATACCAAATCATTCTTCATATAAGTTTGTTAATTTTAGGATTGAAAAAATAGATTTTAAGTTATTTATTCTCTTCGTGCTTTTATTAGCTTACAGTTTTTTTAATAGGATATAACTTTCTTCTTGTTTGATTTAATTTTTGTTAATAGAGTTCTTTTTTAGTTTAAGTTGGTCTTGTGTTTTTTATTTTTTAATATTATTTCTTTTATATGATGACAGACATCATATATCAACCTAACTAACTGATATTTCATAGTTCATAATCATGCTTAACAAGAATGTAATAAATTTAAATTAATTATAATTATACAGTATTGTTAAATGTTTGTTCATGGATCCAACTTGAACTCTGAATAGTTTTGAATTAGATTTAATGTAAAATTAAGATAAATTCAGGTTATGATTAGTATTATTATGACACTATATTATTTCATTTAACATGTTTTTTAAGGATGATAAAATGTATCTTCAGTTTAAATTGTATTTGTATATTTCTTTTATTCTATAAGTTAATTTTAGATTATGTTAATATATGTACCTTATATCTTAAAATATCATGTTACATATTTCAGATCGAATTTAAGTTTAATTAGTTAAGTTGGAGAAAATTTTGAATTAAATAAAGGCAAGTTTAATTTAACTAGTTCCGCACATATTTTAATCTTAGTGACTGAAAACAATACTGATAACTTTCTGTCACTAAAGATTGATGTAACCATTGATAATATCGAAACAGCTACACTACTCACTACTGGATTATGAGTATACCAACAACTTTTAGCTGTAAATAATAAATTCTATGTAACTGCTTTGTTAGTTTTTTTTTTAATGACAAACAAATGAATAAATAACCATTTTTTTCTTGTATTTTGATAAAAGTTTGTAAAACATTAGACTAAAACATAATTATTACATAAAAAATATTTTAAAAATAAAAAATATTAGCTATTATATTTATTAAATTAAATATTATTTTAAAATATTAAAAAATTATTAATATTTAAAATAGTTTATATTATTAATAAATAATTTTTAAATTGATATTAAATTATTTATTAAAATGTTAATTGTTAACTATATTATATTCTAAAATTAGTAGGTAAAATCTTCTCTGTTAATTAAATATTAATTTAAAAATTATTTATTAATAATAGAATCTGTTTTAAATTAATAATATTTTTATAAAATAAAATATAATCAATAATTTTTTTTCTAAAATAACATATAACTTAATGAATATATTTAGTAATTATTTTTTATATTTAAAATTAATTTTTATTTAATGATTTATTTAATGTTATTATTTTATTTAAATATGAAATTAGTATTTGTATCAATAATTGTTAAAGAAAAATTGAGTGAGGGGGAGAAGAATTGAAAAAGGTTAGTAATAAAAGTTTATCAGATTCAGCAAGAGATCAATATCCTAGAACCAGTAAGAATGAGCCACCCTTTTAAAAATTGATTATTCTTCCAAGGAATGGAATTAATGTTTTCTGAAGTTTTACTCCAACAACCACATCTTGAACCCCACACACCAGAGAGAGAAAGAGAGGAAGTCATTTTCCATGTAGAAGTTTCGTTGTGTCATAGTCTCCAAACTCCAAACTCTACATAACAAACACAAGAACTTCGTGTGGAGGCAAAACCAAGCACACGCCAAAGCATTTTTTTCTTTTCTTTTGCATTCAATTCTCTACTCTTTTTGCCTTAACTTGCCTCCTTCAGAACCAAGTCAATAGACTAAAACTTGAAACAAACAACATGGTCCTTCTCAGTCTTATGTCTCTTTCTCCTTAACAACCCCCTCCTCTCATACCTCTCCACAACTACATTAAAAGCCTCAAACACCCTCATTGGCATGCTGCCTGTCCCAAATGCTAAGCAAGGTTAGGTGAAGACAGCAACCTTGAGCACCAACAAAAACCTTCCTTTTGCAGAATAACCTGACGTGGGATCTTCAAGTTTTTTCGACACTGTCATTGATCAGACGGTGAATATTGTCAAATGAAAAGAACTAAAACTACTGGTTGAAGAGGAGGGACTCCAGGCAGTGTTGGTGTGTTTCCACTTTTTGGTTTTGCCTTGCCTTGTTGTGTTTTGGACAAAATGTTGCTGCAGATATCACCAAGTTTGAGGCATGTCACTGTGCTTCCGGGAAAAGGGTTGAAGGAATTTATCAAAGTGAAGGTTGCATCAAGGAGGCTATCTTATCGGATGCTCTTCTATTCACTCTTGTTCTTCACATTCCTTCTTAGGTTTGTGTTTGTTCTGAAAGCAGTGGATAACATTGATGGAGAAAACAAGTGCTCTTCCATAGGTACATTATCAGTCTCTCTCTCTCTCACACACACACACAGTAGAACAGAGAATAAATGTCACAACCATTAACTTACAAACACATACATGCATGAACAGAAACACATAAAGATGTGACTCCGTGAATGAGGCTTACATTTTTCTATATATCAAAGCATACATGTATTCCACTATGCTTTGAACTTTTCATGATTTGCAAATGGCTATATTTATGGCTGATATCAAAGTTTTATGATTATTCATCAACAACACTTCTATAAATTGAGGGATAGTAAAACCAATGGAATCAAGGCAGTGGGTCTATTTTTTTCATTTTTCAATTTTGTTTAGTTATCTATATTCATTTTCCTTTTCTGGAGTGGAATTTTTATAATATGTATTTTGCACTGTATTAGTGTAGTAGGATTCATCAATGGTTACTGTTGGGTAAACTTATACCCTGCAATTGTATTTTCTTTTGATGCTATGTTCCGAAACTTGGTATAAATTCAGCAATTTGCAAATATCAAATTCTAAACCCACAACTTTAGGATAATGATACATTCTGTAACCTTTTGAATTTGAAACAAGTGCATGACACTTTTACTTCTAGAAACAATAAATTCCACCAGGTATTTTATTTATGCATATACATGACCTTTTCATTAATGTTTGCAGGTTGCCTGGGAAAAAAATTGAGGCCAAAGATTTTGGGAAGAAGTCTTGAATCAAATGTAATCTCCTTAAATATTTCTAATTATATTTGTCATGTGAATCCACCTGGTAACTAATAGACCCGAATTATCTATTGGTGGCTGAAAATGACACTAGTTTCTGATAGGTTCCAGAAGTAATATACAGAATATTAGATCAACCCCTTGGCAAAGATGAATTAGAGCAAAGGACTGATATACCTCAGACTTTAGAAGAGTTCATGGTCCAAATAAAGGAAGGTGGATATGATGCCAAGACATTTGCAATTAAACTAAGAGAAATGGTACCATTTTCCCCCTCTTTCAAACTAGACGAATTTAGAAGACTAATCTAATGCAAAAGTAACAGCTTTTCTAGTTCAAGTTCCCATTTAAATTCTGAACATTTTCTTAGGTGACCCTTATGGAACAAAGGACCAGAGAAGCCAAAGTCCAAGAGTATTTATATCGTCATGTAGCATCAAGCAGCATACCGAAACAGCTTCACTGCCTTGGCTTGAAGCTGGCCAATGAGCACACCAACAATGCAGCTGCACGCCTTCAGCTGCCCTCTGCAGAACTTGTCCCTGCTCTGGTTGACAACAATTACTTTCACTTTGTTCTGGCCTCAGACAATGTGCTCGCTGCCTCTATTGTTGCAACATCACTTGTTCGCAACAGTTTGCGACCTCAGAAGGTTGTTCTGCACATAATTACCGACAGAAAGACTCACTATCCCATGCAGGCTTGGTTCTCCTTGCACCCTTTATCACCTGCCATAATTGAGGTCAAGGCATTGCACCACTTCGATTGGTTTACAAAGGGGAAGGTGCCTGTGCTGGAAGCAATGGAAAAAGATCAAAATGTTAGATCACAGTTTAGAGGAGGATCATCAGCTATTGTTGCAAATACTACTGAGAAGCCTAGAGTAATTGCAACAAAACTGCAAGCACTTAGTCCTAAGTATAATTCAGTAATGAATCACATTCGCATCCATCTTCCAGAGGTAAAAGTTAAGGAATTATGAAGTTGTTTTTGTGTATTCCCCTTTTTCCTGTGATGCTTACTGCCATAATACATTTTTCAATACAGCTGTTCTCAAGTCTTAACAAGGTGGTCTTTCTTGATGATGACATTGTGGTACAAACTGATCTTTCACCTCTGTGGGACATTGACATGAATGGAAAAGTTAATGGAGCAGTAGAAACATGCAATGGAGAAGATCAGTATGTTATGTCAAAGAGGTTGAAAAGCTATTTGAACTTCTCCCACCCTTTAATATCCCAAAATTTTGATCCCAATGAATGTGCTTGGGCTTATGGCATGAACATTTTCGACCTTGATGCTTGGAGGAAGACCAATATAAGCTCTACATACCATTACTGGGTTGAGCAGGTATATATATGTACATTACATCGTACTAAAGAAAAGGAAAAGAAAAAAAGTAAAAAAAATTACTTTTGATATGTTCAAAACTAAATTTCAGTTCCCATATTGGAAAAAGATAGTTTAATAACACGTAATTTGTGTTATCTTTTATGCAGAATATAAAATCAGACCTCGGTTTGTGGCAGCTAGGGACATTACCACCTGGGTTAATAGCATTCCATGGTCATGTCCACACTATTGATCCTTTCTGGCACATGCTAGGATTGGGATATCATGAAAGTACAAGTTTTGCTGATGCTAAGAGTGCTGGTGTCATCCATTTCAATGGCAGGGCAAAGCCATGGCTAGATATAGCTTTTCCCCATCTAAGGCCATTGTGGACTAAATACATTGACTTTTCAGACTACTTCATAAAGAGCTGTCATATCAAGGCATTGTAATTTTGATCATGAGAAAAAATGGCTTTTTTTGATGAGTGGAATGAATGGTATTTGCATACAGAAGAAGATGGAAATCAGAGGACTTCTTCAAAGCATATGCCCATCCACCACTACAAAGAAGTGGCAAGACAACAATCAAATGGACTACTTGACAAGATGCACCCTTTTGTTTCAATTTTCATTTTTAACTATTCAGTTGAAATTCTTTTTCTCTTTAATCCGCAATGTAAGTATGAGTATTTGTAGATCATATATATAAGAAAATGCAGTTCTTTGGAAAACGAACAGGCAACTTAATGGATTAAGATGCAAAATGAAGAAATAAAAGTTTTTGAGGAGAGAGGAAAGGACCATTATTGAAAATCCTTTTGAAACAGGGCCCTCTAATCACATGATATTTAGCAACTTCACTGCTGCATTGAATGCTTAATATGAAAAACTTCTTGTATATAGAATACCAATTTGCTAATGAACTTCACATGTCTTTCTTTTTATGCAACTTCACTAAACTTTCCATTTTACAGAAAACGCTGAAAGACTTTGTTATTTTCAATTTTGCACTTATTCTAAAAAAGTTGTTTTTAAAAGTTGAACCAAACATATTTATTTTCTAGTTTCACTGAAAATAAAAAAAATAGAAAATGGAGAAATCAAATCCTGTAAGATTGTTGGTAAATTTTGGAAACTGAAGGAATATCGCCACGCTGTAACTTGTATTTATTTTTGCTTTCCAGAACGGGTGTATATTCCGGGATTGGAGGGAGGTGTGAGCATTGGAAAGGTCTCATGTTTCCACAAACGATTCAGAACAGATTTATGGAATATGAGTTCTAGAATATCTTTTTGGAAATATGTTTTTCTGAGTTGGTTTTCTTGAGTTAGAGTTTTTCATTCTGTCTCGTTATGTTTATACTTTTTATTAGGTCTTGAGTTGTTTATAATCTTAATTTTGTTGACGCATATGCAGAGAAAATTCTTAGAACTAGAGGTGATTTGTAGTTGAGGAGGCTCATGAAGTATGAAGTGGATGATGAAGCCTATATGGGAGGGTGACTAGATAGGTCATTGCGACCACTTTGCTTGACAAATATAGAATGAATGAAGTGGTAAGTAATAATGTTTAGAGACATACATTCAAATTCATGTTATGTACTGGAAATGGTAAATTGATATTGATTGGAAATTATAGGATCATAGGAAGATGAAATTAATCTCGCATTCGATAAAAGTGAATAAGTTAGAAGCATCACATGAATGAATAGAAGTTGTGGTTGAGTTATCGAACTTAAGTAAGTATTTCATAATTACAACTATTTGTATTTTTGTGTTTCACATAATGATCTGCGTGGAAGGTAGTTGCTTTAACCCACTTGTATGAAAAATTAAGAGATGCGAGTTATGGAAATACAAAGCAGCTAGCAGGGTTTGCAGGTTAGTTTGAATAAGTTCTTATAATTTTAAATATTATTACATTTTTTTAAAATACATAACATATTTTATAATATATCGATTGTGTTAAACATGATGTGTTGTAGGATTTATGAGCATTTCCCAACCATCAGGTTGAGACATACACATATTGATTATACCGAGGAAGACCATAAGTGCATGTGGTACGAAGTTGGAAGATTGTTTGCATTTATAGTTGTGTCATTCCAAATGACTAGCAAAAAGAAGTGTGACCATTTGAATCAATCTTGTTGTTCTTGAGGTTCATTAGGTTGGACGGACACATGCAAATAGTTGCACTTTTTCTGAATATGTCCTTTGACAATATGGATATGTTCAGACTAACATATCTACCAAGTTGTAATTGTGAGAGACACAAAGTAAATCACAATCCATCATGCACCACCTTTTACTAGTTTTCCTCACAATCTAAAAGGGCACTCGCATTTTCTACTTCCATTATTAGTAATTTCTAAGTCCTTTTTTGTATCATATGTATTTATTTTCTCTCTCACAATTTAATAGTATATGTCTTCCTTCCCCGTGTCCATTCATACTTGACCTTAATATAGCAATAAAAAAACCCAAATTTATAGACAACATTTCGTATCCACTAAGAGTTATCTCGAATAATAAATACCTACAAAAACATATAATAGTTTTATATTTAATTCAGCAAATATGTTTAGCAAATACAATGTAAATGTAAATACTAAGTTAAGAGTGAACTTTATCTTTTATTTTGTAAACTTATCAATACAATCTTATGTTCTACATGCATTATCCAATATATTACAATATATAAGGTACTCCATATCAGCATAATCTAACACAAACATCAACCTCATTTAATATACCCACATAAAATTCGTCATTTATTTTTGTAAAAAAATAATTTTAGTTACCAAAACACCATCATTTTCCAACATTCTATATTAATGAATCCAGAATAAAAAAAATTGAAAAGAAAAATCCAAAATAATAGTTGAGAATTCTGGAATAAATTTTGTAATTGTTTTTTTATTCCAAAATACGATTTCAAAATATAAAAAAAATATAATTCTAGAATTAAATTGATTTTATTCTAGAACACATTTCATATAATCCCATAACCTTATGGATTAAGTCTTCCAAAAACTTTCTAAAATTTCCATTTTGGAACCCTTGTGCATGAATTCTGAAATGCGCTTTCCAGAATTAACTAAAATGGTTATGGAAACACTATCTCAAATACCATGACAACTACCGAATAATGTGTTATCCGAAAGGACCTCCACCACTTTTAGAAACAATATTTCGGAAGTCATGGCATGTTCAATAAACACATGTTGAATTATGTGTTCCCGAAGACTTTTTCCAGACTTTAAAATCCGGTAGCCACTTCTTCACTAAAAGATAACAACATCCTTCCATACTTGAAACCACCTAGCCCTGTTTCTAAACAACACCATTAGCTCCACCACATGTTTCCAGAAGTGTCACCTTCTTCCACCATCAACAAATCACATCCTCCATGGAGCTCATGCCTTTCACATAAGATTTAAGAGTGAAATTGGTATTTTGAAAATTGAGGGGTGCAAGTAGAAATTGAAGAGGTGTCAGGAAGCAAAAACCAAGAAAAGAAAAGAAAGCTTCAAGGTTAGAGGAAGAACAAAAGAGATGAAGAACTTCATTGAAACGCTTGAAAAGAAAAAAAATTGGAAATGAGAAATCTTCCTCCAAGTTGTGAATGCTTGTTCCTTTATCATCATGATTCACTTGTTTTTCTTTTAAGTTGGATCAAATGTATCACCCAACTCTCATGTATTAGTTTTGATTATCCAAGTATATTTAATTCTTATTTACCATTGATACTAATTTAAGCTGTGTTCAATATTTTTTTACAAATCATTAAATATAAAAAGCAACTAAAAACTGTTATATATTGTTGTAAATTGAACCAACTCTTAAAGTTAAATAATAAGTAAAGTTTATCTCATTAACTATTTAATAAGTTCTTTTATTATGTTTTAAAAAAATGGATAATTAAGAAGAGAACTTAAAAATTAATTATTGAAAAATTAGTAATTAATAATATTAATATTAATCAATCCAATAACCTAGATAATACAGAAAAATTAAATCCTGATATTGAATTTGGTGTTTAAGTAATTTTATATTAGTATTGATAACTAATACTTGGTTACATTTAATGCAAGTTGAAATTTAATATGAATCCTTGTACAAAATTTAACATCTTGAATAGAATATATAATTATAAACAACACAGTACCGCACAATTCCCCTTCAATTGACAAGCTCGCCTACCACCGTTTCAATCAGTTTGACATGTCAATCACCAAAGGAATCTCAATACTTTAGTGCTTTGCTTATGCCTAATCAGAGTAATATTTTCTTACAGCTATTATGATTCAAACTTTTCCAAGGCAAAAACAGGCCAAGGACTTGCAGCAATGAAGGTCATATCAGTTCTATTCAGGTATTATCATCCACTAGCTCACCATCTCAACTATATATCAATCTTCATTTATAGTTTAGAAACTTTCAATAATAGGAACTTCTTCCATTTGCTTACATAAGGAAATATGGCTGCACCATATCGGAAACTACTATAGTCATGTTGGTTCCTCGATTGTACCTATCTATATCTGCTACCAACAATGCCCTCTGACCTATTTTGCATGGTCTAAACTGAAATAATGTTACTGTTAACCTAACATCGGATTATCTTAGAACCCAGTAGCTAGTATTAAAACAGAGGCGAAGACAGAAGGACAAGCTTATTTAACATTTACATGCAAATACCAGCATTAATCATAATAGTATCATATGCCAAATACAGTCCGGGGTCACCACTGGGTCCAGTTAGAATACTTAGAAGAGAACTAACAAAGCCAAGAAGGTATTGGTAAAATGGATACAACCCTGGGCCAAAATGCAAGCTCAGAGAATTGTACAGTGCCAGCTTAGGCAACTGGTGGACGGAGTACGTGATCCTGTGAAGTATCCACTGCAGCTGGCGGCATGAATTGCCACATTGCAACTCCTGGATAACTAATAAAAGGTACCAACTTGTTTCCATGGGCTTGGCCTTGGGCCGCAAATGCGGCAGGGATAGCAGCAGGGGGAGGCATGAAATTGGGTTGTGCATTCAAAGATTTCAGCTGCTGCTCCAACTTCTCCTTCTCTGCCTTGAGCATCTGTTTCTCATCTCGAAGTTCATTCTTCTCAGCCTACATAACATATAAGGAATTTGATTTCAGAAAAAATTATTATTGTGAATTTTTCAGTCTCTGTTAGGAAATGGCGGAGGCAGAAAACTTATAGAGCCATTCCGTTTGAAAAATATGTTTTTACTTTTACTTTAGATACAAAAGTGTCATCTTGTTTCCACTCTATTTCAATAGTTTGATAGGAAACAGTGAAAATAAGTTATTTCCATCATTGCTACATAAATCTTTGAAAACATAAAACAGAAAGAGAACTAATAATTCACTCTCTAACACTTTATGGTTGCTAAAATTCTTGAGAACTACAAAATCAGGAGAGAATCACTAAAAAAGCAGTGGAACCTACCAAAATTTGTGAATTTCCATAAAATCTAACCAATAGTAGAGTGTGTTCCTAGCATTTCTCAAACAAGGAATATTTCCTTAACCAAATTTCCCCCTAAGAGATCCACAATATGTAAAACACAAGAAGTCATTCAAATATGAGTATCACCTTTAACTCTTTAATCTTTTCTTGAAGACCCTGATTAGAGTCTTTCAACTTCTGCGCTTCACCCCGTAACTGTGTCACCATTCGGACAGCATCAATCAGGATAGCAGCCTTGTCAGTTTTCGTAGGCCTTTCAGGCTCCAAAATGGAGCCCAATTCAACAAACCTAACAATGTCCGTCATATTAGGTACATGCCCCCAGCTACACATTTACATAAAAGCTAAAGGGGAGAATAGAAAGACAGGAGGTAGTTGAAATTTTGAAGTAGAAATATACTTGTCGTTAAGCTTATCTCTTCGCAACTTCTCCCGACATGCCTTGGAGCTAGTAGCAGCAGCACATGTCTCAGATCTAACCCTGCAGCCGGAAATGAACAAGAAAATGAGGATAACTTCTTCCATGCAAAAGCTATCTATTGGGGTCACTCCTTTTTCTGAAGTTTAATCATTTGATATAATGTTATGGCTAGTGCCTAGTAAATTTAGTTAAATTATTTAAACAATTAGTATTGCCTTGAGATTTCACTTCATTCTTCAGTCATCATTAATTTATTACGGTATAACAAGAAAGGAAACAAAAAAAGAACACTAAATCATCTGAATACTGTAATAGAAAGAAGCACTCAAGCAAAACAAAGATTAGGAAATTAAGTAAAAAAAAAAGCTACCGAAGAGGGGGTTCAGAATAAGATAGCCAGGTCGCTACACATGTTGATTCTTTGTTTTTTTTCCTTAAACAAAATTATTTCATTCAATAAAAATGAAAGGGTAATAGAACATTGTGTACCTTTTTTTTGAGCCAGCCTCCTTGAGACCATCAGAATCCGCCAGTGAGCCATCAATTTCAACACTAGGAGCAGATAATATTGTAAGAAAGACAAGGTAGTAAAAGAAATGGCTTTTTAATGAGGACATAGACAGAGAGGTAGATGGAGTCATGGATAATGTATTATGAACAAAATGTCAGAAGCCACCATGTTTGACCAAACAAAAATGTATGGCCTTAAATAAAAAAAATGTTTCAGAAAGGAAAAAGAAACCACTTCACTACAAGGGAATTGAAATGTATGCATTACTAAGAATATATTACTAAGAATGGTAATAAAAAGGTAGCATTTCATTTTTTACAGGACTCTTACGAAAAATCATTGTAAATTATCAGCAAGATTCTGGAAAAATCATTTCACATTCTCACATTGTTAAAACCTTAGCAAAGGAAAAAATGCACTATTGGAAGTTAGAAAAATGATCTAGCCTTATCTCAGGAGTTGCTTTATTTGGCTCGAGCAGTACCCAAATTTTAGTAAAACCGTTTACAGAAGACTTTTCTTAGTGGTTTCTCATAACACAAATTAGAATATCCTCTTCATTCTTTACCAACTTCACTTCTCTTACTGCAGACTTTCAACAATCCAATCATCCACCACACCATCCTAATCTCTTACACATTTATTTGTTGCCCTTATCATCACTTTCACTACCCATAACATTCACTTAATAGAGCATTAAAAAACTTACAAGCCATAACTACACAGAAGAATCTCACCTAGTGTTAAACAATCACTCCGTGATTACAAGTTATGCCTGAAGCACTTCTTCATTTCATCCACCTAGTTTGACTCCTATTTAAGAATTAAGATGACCCTATAACTTCAGAAAGTAACTAACCACCTAACTAGGAAGTACAAAATGATCTTCAATTTCATATACAAACGACATAATTACATAAATATAAATATAGATGAAAGAAGACAGAATTAAGGCAATCAATAGTTCCAGAACAGAATTGCATTGAAAACAAGTTAGAAAAATACATCCATTGCATGCTCTAAACAGAAAATTAAGTAACGTGAAAAGCTGCAGAATCAATTAAAACTAACACGTGCAAGAATGTCCTGAGGCGCCAGAATTAATTCCAACCAGTCGTTAAGGACATGTCTGGATTGAAGTTGGGTGAGTTTAAAAGTACTTCTCCTCTAAATGAAGCAATTTTCTTCATTTAGAACATCGAAATTCAACACAGTAGTTTTCAAACTTTAACCCAAACATAACGTTATACACCCCCTCAGGCCAGATTCCATCGCGCAACATTAAAAAAAACAAAATCATCAACTACAACCACCCTTTCCAAAAAATTAAAAAAAAAAAAACGAAAATCACATTTCTTTGAACAACACAAAATCCTACACCCTATAGCTTCCGAAACACAACCCTAAAATCAAACATTCACAAAGTCAAACAAATCAAACAACGAAGCAGAAACCCTAATCACGTGAAGGGGCAAAATCAGAGATTACGGAAACGAAAGCGTGAAAAGGAAAAAAAAAAAAGGCAATTGGCGAAGCGATCTGCATGTACCCGACATTGGAAGTGGCGTTCAAGGCGTTAGGGGGCCATGTGAAGGCGGAGGAAGGGACGGTGAAGGAGGCATCGGGGACGGGAATATCGTCGATCAAGCCGTAATCGAAGAGCCAATTGGTGTTTTCCCGGGAAACCATTGTGCGGATTCGATTCCCGGAAAATTGAGGATTTTGCCGTATGGAAAACGCGTTTTTTGCTTTGTTTACCTCGGAAACAATCAGGGACTGCGCGTGCTGTGTGTGTGTGTGGTGTGCGTGGGGCTTTGCTTGCACGTTTTGAAGTTCCAAGGAGAAGAAGGGTGAAAAAGATAACTTGTTTATTATTTTTTATTGGAAATAAACCATTTTATTAAACCTAGGTAGATGACAACTTAGTTTATGAAAGAATACAAATTATGTTTATTAAATATAAATATTATTATTAAGTATTTATAAACAAAATAAGAAATTTAGTAAATTATTTTAGTCATAAATTGTGAATATTATTAAAAGTTATTAAAAGTTTCTGGGAAAAAGGAAATGTGCGTGTGTGAAAGATGGGAAAAATCGGTGGCAACTGGCAGTCCGTATAGTGGCGGATGTTCGTTGTCAGCTTCTACGACAAAACAGTTGGACTTTTGGTATGGAAATACAGGTATAACTATTTATAAAGTATTATTATTATATTAATAATTTTTATATTATTTTTTTACTGTTTTTTTGGTATTTTTTTTTAATAATTTGTAATATGCATCTTTATAAATAAATAATTTTTTTAATAGTTAAATATTCATTCACTTCTTTTTAATATTCTAATTAAAGAGCATGGTGCATATGTTCACATATATAAACATATATGTGCATATTATTATAATATTTTAATATAACACTTTTTTTGTTATTTTTAATTTTTATGTATTTTGATTATATTTAATTATCATATTTCTAATTTTAAAATAACAAAAAAATCTTTTACAATTAAATAAATAATTTATTTTATTTTTAATTAATTAGCACTTTTACAGAAATAAAAAAAAAAGTGGTATATTTTTTCTAAGACTGGATTTACATTATAACAATAATATTATACACATTTAATATAGCAGTATTAATCATAACATTATATTAAAAAAGTAAAATTGAATTTTATTCATATTATACTCCTGTTTATTTATGATTTTAAAAAACTTAGAAATTTTATTAATTTAGATTTTTATTCAAAAAATGACATTAAATAATTTAAGATATGAATATATTTAGAATTTTGAATCAAATTTTGATTTAAAAATGATATTTCAAATTTCAGGATTTTTATTTATCTAGGATTTTGAAAATCTTAGAAATTTTATTTAATAATTTTAGATTTTATCTAAGAAAGACTGTTTTTAAGAATTCAATTGACATTAATAAAAATATATAAATCCTTTTTTAAATTAATAATTTATTGTATAACTGATGTTAAGTTTCCATTTAATTACCAATATTATTTCATTTTATTCATTAATGTGTCAATATTATAATTTATATTTTAGTTATAAAATCATATAGAATAAAAATTAAAACCAATAAATATGTTATTATTTTTTTTATTTAATTTTGTTTAAAAAAACTATGAATTAGTTACCAAAATTTTTGAAGAAGAAAATGAAGAAGGTGAACATTGTAAAATATAAAATACATTATAGATTAAAGTTAAAATAACAAAGAAAAAAAATATATATTACATAGAAATTACATTAAATTTAAATTGTACACTATTAAATAATAAATTCCTAAAAGAAATGTAATTAGTCTTATTCTTATAAGCAACACTTTAATAATTTGTCTTTTTCATAAAAAAAAATACACATGCACATTTGCTTCTGCTTATATGCAAATAGAACATTTTGCTAAGTTATATAATATAGTACTAATATTTCTAATTACCAAGGTCAGAAAAATAGAGTGATATTATAAGGCCCAACTTTGAAAAAAATGTTGAGATGACACTTAGCAATAAGACTTAATGAATGTAATAATGAATACATAGGGAGTGATGAGCAATAAATCATCATTACACGTAATTAGTGATGGAAACATAAACAAATTCCAACAAAATAAACTTTCAAAGTTGGATCAAATAAACAAATTAGATGAAGAAAAAATGAACATTAGATTGCAAAAAATAAATCGTTAATGAGATGAATAGAAAAGCTAAATGCAAGAAACACTGAACAGATAAGAAAACAAACTGCAGAAAACAAAAAGACTAAGATGAACAAAATGGACAAAAAAGGTAAATGCAAGAAACACAGAACAAAAAAAAACAAACAAACTGGAAAAAAACAAAAAGAATGAGATGAACAAAATGGACAAAAAAGCTAAATGCAAGAAACACTGAACAAAATATAAAAAAAAATGCAAAAAATGAAAAGAATGAGATGAACAAACTGGATTGAACCAATAAATGCAAGAAACATTGATCAGAAAAGAAAAAAGCAAGCAACTTTGTTCAGAAAACCCAAAAAAGCAAGCAACTAAGAACAACTCAAAACGTAAGAAACATAGAGCCACGAACATAAATAAAACGGCAGAAAATGCATCACAAAATGGAAATAAATGATAAAAGAATCACCTTTTATGTTCGAAGCAAATCAAAGTTTGAAACTTTAATGAGAAACCACAAAAACAACAAAAGCATAAGAAACATAAAACCACAAACATAAATAAAATGACACAAAATGCACCAAAAAAATTGAAAGAAATGATAAAAGTTTCACCTTTTATGTTCGAAGCAGTTCAAAGTTCAAAACTTTAATGAGAAACCCCAAGAACAGTGAAAAGCATAAGAAACATAGAACCACGAACATAAATAAAATAGCAGAAAAATGCCCCAAAAATTAGAAGAAATGATAAAAGTCTCATTTTTTGTGTTTCGAGCAGATCAAAGTTCGAAACTTTAAAAAGAAACCCCAAGAACAACGAAAAGCATAAGAAACATAGAATAAAAAATACATCAAAACCCAACAAAAATGAAAAGAAATGATTAGAGAATCACCTGTTCTTCGACCAATGAAAAGAGGAAATGAGATATGAACGGGTCTTTGCACATATATTCTCAAAAACCAATCTTGATAACCATTTCAAAATTAAAAAATCGCGCCAAGTGAAAAATACCTTAAAGAAGAGATTTGTAATGATGGTAAGGCAATAAGCAGAAGGTGTGTCGTTGCCAAATCGGTGAAAGAGAAGGGGAAAGTAGAAGAGAAAAAGCTCAGAGTTTTTTAGAGAATGAAGAAAGTAAGGGTTTAGTATGTGGAGGGAATGAAGAGGGTGAGATACGTGGTGTGCAGAGAGTCTGAGAGAGAGGGAATGCATAGGGTCAGAGTGAAAAAGTGAATATGGGTGGGAGATGTGGTTAATTTTTTATGCGCCACGTGTCGTGCATTTAGAGAGCCACGATGATGTGCTCTGAAAGTGACACGTGGAAACAGTTCCCTTTGTGGTAAAAAAATATTTTTGAATTTTTTTAAAAAAATTTAAGGTTGTGACACGTCTCAAAACATACATGTTTGTGCTCCTTCAATTGTTATATAGATATAGATATATAGATTTTACAAAAATTAAAAGTTAAAAGAAAATTTAGAGACTAGAAAACAAATATGTTTTTTCAAATATATCTAAATTTAATACCAACTCTATATTTGTGCATCCCTCACTTTTGGGTTAATTAATTTTTTTTAATCTTGACTACTAAAATAAATATGGAAGTGTGAATAAAATATTATAACATAGAGTACAATATCAGACATGTTCTTTAAATGTTTTTTAAATTCAAACATATACACAAAATAAAATTTATATGAGTTGTCACGTTACATTATTTAAAAAATACTTTATAATATAACATTCTTGAATTAAAAAAAATATATGTTTTTTTCAATTGTAAAGTTTATTCAATGACAACTCCCACAAAATAATTCATGATAATCACTAATAATAAAAATAAAGATTAATCTAAAATCAAAACACAATAAACATAAATATCTTTAAATAAAAATATAATAATTTGAGTATAATTTTCAAATTGCATAGTTATTTAATAAAATAATTAATTTCATAAAAATAGGAAACATATATGAAGGGTCGCTGAATTATGTTTTTAAGTTGTTTTGATAAATATCGTCTCAATAAGCCAGCATTGATAGATAGTAGACTTTCTAAGTTAGATGAACTAATAAAGATTTTCACAAATTGGATTTGTAGAACTTCTCCTTCTTTAACTTAGTGCAACAGATATAACATGCAATATACTAAAATAAAAAAAATAAAGGGAAGAAATTGTTTAAGATGTTTTTATATTGGTTCGTCTAATAATGCAAATTACGACAAATTCTCAAACAATTAATTGAGTTCCACTAGCTGACTATCGCTACAAGATACAAGAGTATGCTTTCAGCTCATAGCCAATCCTATCTAACCCGTACGAGTTTTGTTTGATAACAAGTCACTATTGGCTAATACAAATACTTTTTCAAGGGGAGAATCACTCTCTAACCATAAAAATTTGTAACCAAATTTATGTGCTTCTTCCAGAGCAAGAATAACACTCATGAATTCAACATCTAATTCAAACTGGAGACCAAGAAAAACAAAAAAAACCACAAATGAATTCTCCTATACTACCACAAAAGATACATGCACAAGAAGCAAGACTAGGAGAGCCCCATCAATGTTAATATTGATCCAACCAACAAAAGGAAACTTCTAAACAACTTTAAAAGTTTGAAGAGGTTTGCTACTCCGAGTGTTAATCACTTAGAATTTTAACATAGAAAAGTCAAGGATATCATTCTTCATGGATTTAGTAAAAGTTTTACCAGCCAAAGAAATGAGGTCCTTAATAGACTTAATGGCCCAATGAAGATTAATCTTCTGCTTAAATCTAATATTATTTCTCATATGCCAGATCATCCAAATAGATAAAGTAACCGCAATCAAATTCACCAATTTAACCAAAGGACTCCCATCAGATTTGATAAAGATCATTCATAGAGTGAAAATTAGCATTGGAAAAGATTTATTGAATCTAACCCCAAATATACATAGCAAAGGAACATTTAAAAAACAAATGTTGAATAGATTATTTCTGCTTATCGCATAAAGAGCACATGGAGAAAAGATGAAAACCTTTATTCTGGATGTCTCTGTCAGTAGGTAACCTTACCATGAAATTTTTTCCAAAGAACCTAAGTCTTGGAAGGAAGAATGGAGGAAGACCAAATGAGTTTACCCCAACCACAAGGAGAACCAATGTTTGAAAGAAGTCGTCTAGAAGTGATATATGAAGGACTTTAAAGGAGGAGATCCAAGTACTGTCATCCCAAGCTTGCGAGACTTTAGAAACTATGGATGCTCTAACTTTATACGACATACCTGTAATAATAGACAAACTTTTTGAAGAGTACATATCATTCCAAAAGTTGATATCCTTACCTGAGCCAATAGTTCAAGAAATGTGTTTAAGAACCAGGTCATACAAATCTCTTATACCAATCCAAATGGAAGAAGATTTATATCTAAGAAATTTCTGATATTTAGATTTAAGAAATGTGGCTTTAAGCAACAAGGCTTATTGTTGTAAGCAAAGTTCCAATCAAGGTTTAAAAGATAAGCATTATTCTCCACTTGAAGATTAAAAACTTTCAAACCACCACTCTCAAGAGAAGAACAAATTTTGTGCCAGCTAAGAGTAGAGATACCTTCCTTCTCAATGTCACCAATCCATATGAAATTTCAAACCCATTTTTCAACTTGTTTAATTAAAAAGGAGGGTCATTTGTAAGCATTGAAGCTATAAGCAAGGAAATCAAAGATAACCATAATCACCACCTGAAATTTGTCCATCATACTAAGAGTCTTACTCTTCCAAGAAGCCAATTTTAGCTTAATTTTATCAGCCAATGACTGAAGATATCTCTACCTTTAAGAATGAAAAAAAAAATAGGCATACCTAAATAGTTAAAAAGGAGAGAACCTTGATTGCAAGCGAGAAAAACTTTAGACTTTCCTATTCAATCTAGTAATGTTATTAGTAGTAAAGAAGAAAGAGAATCTTCTTCACAGACAGTTTCCGTTCACTCTGATGGAATGCCAAATTGCATAAACAAAATAATTTAATTGCAACCACAATTTCTAAATTTACAACACCAAAAATTTGATCATATTAAAATAATAATAAATTTACAATAAGCAAACAAATAATAAAATACAATAATTTTTAATTATAATAAATAATGACTTTTTGCTATTGACAAGATTTTATTTTCTTTATAAAAAGAAATGAGAATTAAACATCTAACATAATTAATTTTTTTAAATCAACATAATTAATTTTATTAATTTAAAATAAATATAATTAATTTATTATAAAAAATAAAAAAAGCAAAAATTTACACATATAATAATAAAATTTACTATATATTTTAAAAATATCATGCCTATAGTAAACTAAATCTACCAAAAAGAATTATAATTTTTAGCAAAAATAATAATAATAATTAAAACTATATAAATAAAATAGTTGAATTATCCACCAAATCAATTTGCCCCAAAGAATTTCATTCTAAAACTAAACCATTAACATTTTTTTTTCCTAATATCCATTACTACACTGTTTTTTCTAAAGTCCTCCAATAATATTACTTAAAATATATGCCATACCTAATAAATCAAATCTTAATTCATTCGGCCATATATATTATTTAGTATATCAAATTCAGAATTTGTTCACTTTATTTAAGGAATTTTTTTACACCATCAAATCAAAATAACCATATGAACAAATTTAAAAATATTATTATTAACTAAATATCAATCTCAGTAACTAAATATTTATAAAAATTGCATTTCTTTTCTTTAATTTATCCAACATCATTATAAATTTATTTTTCTAATGTTTTGAATCATATTTTTCTTAAGATACCACAGAACATCAACCCCAAAATTTCTCTTAGATTAACTAAAATAAGTATTTCGTCATATTTGACATCGATAATTTAATACGGAGTTAACACATGTTATCAAAATACATCTCCTTCCAAAAAAGTAACACTTTTCTTTTGTCTAATTCTAAGTCACATATAACACAATTATGACCAAAATAATAAAAAGAAAAAGTATTCCCTTACATTTCACATCAGTATTAGAACATTCAATGCTGTTAAAATACCTTTCTCCTTCAAAAAAATTGCAAATCTTTTTTTTTTTAAATTCTAACAATAATATAAAACAATTATAATAAAAATAATATATATATATATATATATATATATATATATATATATATATAAAAGAGTTCTTATACCTTTATTTCTAATATATGAATTATAATTTTCTGCAATTTTCTTTTCAATCATCACCTATTTATTTCTATAATTCCTTTAAACTTCTTCTCTCAATTTCTAATTTTTATTTCAAAGAATTCTTATATGCATTGTTATGTTCAACCACATTTTTAACAAGGAAACTGCAATTTTTTATTTTATTATTATTATTTTATTATTATTACTTCTCTTAATTATCAAAATAATATGTATATTTAGAAATTTAACAATAGATTTTATACCATTCCTCCTCCTTTGTCTATACTAGAGCACAATGATGAATCTTAATAAGGGTGAGGCCTCAGTTATTCAATTTGTAGTAAAACAAAAAATGAAAAAAATTTGAAATATGCCTGATTGTCTAGTATTTAGTTATATTTTTTATTATGAAATTTATTACATAAAATACACATTAATAAAATGTAATGGAACTTTCATATTTTTTTAATCTTCTTAAACTTGTTGTATGTTTTTGGAGGTCAACTATATCATGTTTTATATGTGATTTTTTATATTTGCTTAATAAATCTTTGTCTTTTAAAGAAAATTAAGATACTAGTTAATAGAGAATCATTTTGGTTTACTAGGATCTTAAGATTAATTAAAATTTTATATTAATACTCAGGATCATTTAAAGATGTCTTATTAGTTATTGGAGTATGTGATGCAAGTATAGAAAGGAATATAACGAACTTGTTAAAGAAACAATTTTGATTAAAAGAAAGTGTTTTTGCCTTTTGATTTCGTTTCCTTTCAAATTAGTCTCCTAATAATATTTGTTTTTGTAGATTTCTTAGAAGAATAGGTCTTCTATGTCCCCTTTTGCCTTACTTATTGGAACACTAGGACATAACACTAATGACGATTAATTGGCACTAAATAGCTATTTAGTGGCTTAACTATTTATGGAGGGGACAAAAGAAACAATATTTGTTGGTGATGCTTTTATTTGAATGGTTTTTAAATTCATTAACAAAATCGAGTTTTCATCTACACTATAATTAAAACCTTATTTTTTTAAAAATGCCATTATTAAAATTTGGTTTTAATATGTAAATTTATTGTCTATCTTTAATGTCAAATCCTACTACCATAAACACAACCACAACAAAGAATTCGAACTTTTTTTGCTAATTTTACGACATCAATGTTTAAAATCTTATTACATTTTAAATATTGAATACATTATCATGCATAAACTTCATTGAGCATCCTAATTATATTAACACCTCTTTTAAATTAAAATATAATAATAAAAAACATGTTACTCAAAATCTAATAAATGATATACTAATTAAATCATAAAATTAAATATGTAATATTATTAAATGTTAAAATAACATATTTTTGTAGTTTAACACCAACAAATAGAAGTAAAAATTTAAAATCAACTTAAAGAACATAAAAATATAAAAGACCAATATAAAATATTCATTTAATAGTAATATATAAAAAATAAAACATCATCACTTACTTTAATTGTAGTATTTTCTTTCACTATTTTTAATAAAAGCCATATCTTTTTAATAAATTTTCTTCCCATGTACGATTGATTACTTTCGAGTAGAATAACTAATCACCACATTCAACATTAAAGTTCTCTTTGGTTAGTGGTGAGATTGACTCAAGTTCTAAAAATATATAAAATATAATAATTAATATAATTGAAAAAATAAAGAAAAAACAAATAAACAATAAAAATTTAAAGTAAAGTATAAAACACCTCCTGAATAAGAATAAAAAAACTTATAAATTAAATGTGTGAAACAGACCAAATAATTTTATAAGGAGATTTAGGTTGAGATTATAAATTATTATTATTATACAATTTTTAAATAAAAATTAATATTAAATATTAAAAAATAATTAATTATTATATTAACTAAATTAAATATTATTTTTAAAATAAAAAATATATTGATATCTAAATTAATTTTTAATAAATAATTTTTAAAATTAGATACAAATTTAGAAATAATTTATTAATAATAAAAATTGATTTTAATATTAATATTTTTTTTAAAGTAGTATATAATTTATTTAATATAATAATATTTTTTAATATTGATTTATTTAATGATTTTTAGGAATGATATAATAATATAAAAAATATATTAAAGTATTTTCTTTCAGGTTCTGTCGGTTTTAAAAAATCGATCAGCAAACCGAACTGAACCGGCTGGTTCTTAGAAACAAAATTCAAAACAATCCAAAAGAATTCATTTTTTTTCATTTACCGGTTATTATGATCGATTTTGAATTTTTTTTATCGATTCAATTCTGAACATCCCTAAATACTGATATTGGTTATGTGTTGGTTCTTTCATGTCTTTCTATCCCAAAATTATCTTATTATTAAAAAAAATAGTAGAAACACATTTTACACACACTTTTTTAAAACACATTCTTATTTAATAAAATTTATTAAAAAAACAGCAAGAAAAATATGAAACACACTTCCTAATTTTTATGTATTTTGTCCTGATCACTTGTAAGAAAATAATGTGTCCAGTAAAATTTTTAAAAAATATATTCTTAAGTTTCCCAACAATTATATCTTTGATTTAGAGTTTAACCTTGATTCAACCATTTAAGGTGTGTGAATTTGAACTAATTGGCTGGAAGCATGAGATGAGATGTATATATCAAAGTAAAAAATTTGCATTGAACACAAATAATAATATTAAGGCACGGTTTGGATTAGGGGATTTACTGCTTGTGAGACGGATGTGAGAGTCATCTCCTTGTTTGCATCTAAAGATGAATAAAAGAGGAGGGACGCAGAAAGAAAGAGATGAATACTTTTGCATAATTAAAATAAAAAAAACAAGAATGAAAGAAGAGAAAGCTACCTAAGCATTCAAAAAATTTACAATTTTACCTTCATATGTAATAAAAAATAATTTAATTTTATTTGATTTTATTCCATGTAAATTGGAAGTATTCAAAAAAATATTTAATATATTCATAATAATAAAAATATTAAATATATTTTAATAAAAAATACTTATATACCTTAAAATATAAATATATTTATAATAAAAAAATTTGTAATCTTACAATTTACACAATTAAAAATAATTTAAAATATTCTTATAATCATCAAATCACTCACATATTTCAATAAACTTTCTTTACACACTCACCCTAACATACTCTAATCCAAACCCTAACATACTCTAATCCAAACATACTCTAATCCAAACATCCTGAACTTTCTTCGCAATTTCTTCTTAAATCTATATAATACACCAATATTGCCTTGACACACAAACATGTAACAAATGATAAATGATGAACCTGACACAAGGAATGGTTCCTGTTCACAGCTCTGGCAAACTCTGTTAATCCTGTTCATGCATCATCATCACATTGGCTTGGGAATTTTTTCTGAATAATAAAACAATTCATCCTTTTCCTTAACTCATCAGGGTTTGCACCCACAATTTTGTCCACTGGAGCTCCTCCATTCATCAACAAAAAGGTAGGAATGGCTTTGATTTCCATCTTGGAACCAACTTCCTAGATACAGCCACACAATTCACATAGCAGCACAACACAAAAGTTGGTCAAGACATTATCTTACACTCAACAATTATTATGCATTACAATTTGTCTCTTCAAACCCTCCAAAAAAATCAATTAAATAGGATATTATAAGCCACCAATTGATATCATTAGCAAAGTCACACTAAAGATGTTGATGACCAATAATGCCATTATTATAAGCTAAAAGGCATGGAACCTAATTTTAATATATTATGTGTACTGACATAAACACAGCACACATGACCTCAAAGTTGAACAGTCTCATCCACCACAGCTCCTCCACTCATCAAAACAAAGGCTTTGATTTCCAACTTGGAGGCAACTTCTCAGATAAACAAAATGCACTCAACAGTAAACAAAAACTGTTATGAGAACTATGAATACAGATGATAGATACTCAGGAATCCTGCATAGAGTTTGTCCTTTCAAACTATCCACATGTAGGTATAACAAAAGATATAACCTATTATAGGTCACTTTTTTAAAACATCACCAAAGTCACACTATTCATTGTTACGACCTCACTTATGTTAAGATCACATCACTTTGGTTAATGAAACTTTTTGTCTTTAAAAAACACTTATATGGTTAAAGAAGGAAGTTATATATAAATTATTATTAACCTTAATTGAATATAAACAGCATTCAATTGAACTAACAAGTTTTTTTTTTCTTTTTCTGGAGAATATAGATTAGAAATTTGGCTCTAGTGATTCTCTGCATTAGGAAATAGTTTTTGTGAATAACCCTGTACAATATTCACTATAGACAATAGTTAGCATTGCATGTTCTGCCAATTACAAGAACTGACATGGAAATTGTTGAATTGAAAATCTGGGAGATGTGGTGGCATATGGAGTAAATAGTTTTATATAAACACCAAATCAGGAAGGAAGAGCTTTCCCTCTATAGGTTATACACAAAATTTACCTTGACCTCATCAACATCCACATCAAGAAAGAGAACATTTTGATAGGTGGAAGCCAGTTCTTGAAAGAAAGGATTCATAGCTATAGAGGGTGAGCACCAATAAGCAGAAAAATGAACCATAACCTGCAAAGTAGTTGTAGGAAGCATGAGAGAGCTATGAATAGACCTTTACTACACATCAGAACATTCACCCTTGGTGCTAATTGAAGCAGAGTCCTTAACCAACCAATTGTAGTGATTAGAAATGTAAACAGATTAATAACTATATGAATCTCCAGAAACAAATGAGACTCACAGGGAACCCTTTATTGGTAGCATCAGTGATGTGGTGTTCCCATGATTTTCTTGAGTCAATTTTCACAACCTTAGATATTTTTAGCTGTTTTTGGCCTTTCATTTCCTTCTTCTGCAGCTGCTTCTTCAAAATGTTGATTTATATATGTAATACTCTGAGAAAATAGCAGCATTCATGTTTTTCTCTCTCTCTTGAAGAGTATATTTGTTGAATTTTGATTTATATATAATACAGAATATAACCAATATAACATGATTCACACTTCCACAGATTCTCACATAAAAAAGATTATATTTTAATTAAATTGTTGGAGATAACACCTGAACTAAGTAAGCCACTTTCCCTACATAAATAAAGACAAATTTCATTTTTTCTAATTAGTTTTACAAGATAAGTCAAATTTAAAATCACTTTTTAATATAAAGATATTGATTTTATAGTGATTTTTTTCCTTTCATTCTTTCAAAAATAGCCTTTTGTTTTTACTTGAAAAATCATAAACAGAAACAAAAAATTTAGAGGATAAAAACAAAATATATATATATATATATATATATATATATACAAAAACATGAAATAGATTAAAATTTATTAATACGGTGTATTATTTTAGAGTTAATATATATTGTACATACTTAATAAGTTTAGAAATGTTTGACCAATAAAATATATTACAAATCGCACTTATGAATTTGAAATAAAAATAACAAATTTAATTGGGTTTGTTTAGTAAATAAATTTTTTAAAAAAATTAATTAGTTTCCCATAAAAAATTATAATGAAAATATATATATTTTAAGATTTTTTAAAATATATTTTAATTCCTCTAAATTGAAAATATATATATTCAGGAAAACTTATTGAAACAATTGTTATTCTATTAGATGAATACGCAGCCAAACTTGATGATGTGTGAATGCTACTTTTGACGTGTATGATTTGTTTGTTGGTTTCTTGGTCTGCATATTATTTCATGATGATTATCATGAATCAACCTTATCTCTCTAATTGCTCAAACTAATGATTATGGTTAAGCTTATCAGATAATTAAGTATTCTGTTACTTAATTTGCACGTCATAGCACTACCAAAAAATTTTTCTTTCATGCAATTACAATTTAAGCATGTTCGAAAAGTTTTTTTTTTCAGAAAGACTCCTTAAAAATATTTAAATAATTTTTTCATAAAGTAAAATTTGTTTTTCATTTCGTGAGAATAGATAAATAAAATTCTTTAACGAGTAACGAATTTATAATCTTCTAACAAAGTGCTGGAATATCTTAATAGATATAATAATTGATCCAATTTATTATAACCACATTTAAGTATCCGTAATTCAATCTTCATATAGTCTATGTCTTTGAAATAACAATTCTTTGGAAATTTCTTTGTATGTAGAAAGTAACTTTGTGCTTTGATAGAATATTGTGTGATGAAACTATATCTGATTATCCAACACTCGTCCAAATTCGCCTAAGTCAGAAGCCTTCCAGACAAACTTGTCCAAGCAAACTCAATGTCGCCTAGGCGAGCCTAATCATGTCGAGGTGAGAAGTCACTTAACCCAAATCCAACTAGGTTAAATATGAGGTGTGAGACACAACCCTAAACACATTTGGGAGAATAGAAGGTGATAGAAAACCCTAGAGGAGACAAACATTAAGGAGAAACATCCTTGATCTTTTTTTTCTTGCTTTCCATGCTTGTAATGAATGACCAACATGAGTGGCTAATTCTACCATTTGGGATTGGGTGTAATTTGTTCAAACTCTTATGTATTGTGGTGATATTTAAATATAATATTTTGTTCTTGATTGATGATTCGTATTGTCATTTTATTCTTAAGGCTTGTTTACCATGATTTTGATTCTTAGATTTGACTAAAAAATACTTCTAAGTTTTTGACGTAAATGATAATGCTTAACATATTTGAATGATATGAATAAATTTGAAATGTTATTTGCTATCAACATTTAATCGTAAGGATAATGAGTTTTTACAAATATACAAGGAATCAATATTTAGAAGACTATCTTAATAATTTTATATGCGAGAAATCGATATGAATGAATTTTATATGGGCATCAATATCAATCAAAGGATAGAATATTATTATGCTTTTCAAAATACAAAAGAGTGATAAGGATGAACCCCAATCCCATTTTTTCCAGTTGAATCAACAACTCTTTATTTTGCTTATTTACAATTCTTGCAATCATACACAACAAACATCCTACAAACTTTTAATTATTTGTTTCTATTTAGTGAATATTTTATTTGAGAATTCAATTGTTCCTTGTGGGTTCGATATGCGTCCTTAGGAACAAATTATTACTTCTGACATGATACACTTGCCTTAAAATAGTCATCACACTGTTGCATTTGTTGGGATATGACTTGAGGTCATCTGACCACAATTATACTAACATCTCTTCAGCGTTAAACATGTATATGCTAGAATCATTTCAATTTGTTAGCAAAATGAAAGTTATAAAATTTGACGCTTATCCGTACGCTTGCCAAGAATATATTTAATAAATCACGCCAACAAGAGTCAAGTCTATACTAATGCATTGTTGAAATTTGGCATTATTTCTCATGTGCAAAACCATCCACAATGAGAAGGTAATAACAACAAGTCTAATGTGCCTGTTAAGAGAACTACCAGGGAATTTGAGAAATGCAACCAAGCCCATGCCTAAAAGGTTAGTAATATATGGAAAAAACATTATAAAGCAATGACCAAACCAAATAAAAGTAACAAGTCTAATGTGCCTGATAAGAGAACTACCAGGGAATTTGAGAAATGCAACCAAGCCCATGCCTAAAAGGTTAGTGATATATGGAAAAAACATTATAAAGCAATGACCAAACCAAATAAAAGTAACAACACAATAGTTAAAAAATGATGATTAATACTTTCCTCTTACTCCCTACACAGAGAACACATAGAACATATAACAACACCTCTTTTTTTGTCTCAATAACTTTAGGGAGTCGTCTATGAAGAATCTTCCAAAGCACAAATGACTTAGAAGGAGGAATGGAACAAAACCAAACTAACTTTCCATAGTAAAATTTACCTAGAGATAAAGATTTATGGGTAATAGTGAATTTATCTACAGATTCAGATTCTTGGATAATATTTTGTAGTTAATGTTAAATTTATTTACGAATTTAGATTCGTGGGTAATATATTTAGATTTAAATTTATCTACAGATTCAGATTCATGGGTAATAATCTGTCGGTAAATTTTTTTTATAGTGATTGTTCGCAAATTACTTCAATGTTATTTATTGGAATAAATGTAATGTATTTATTGAGAGTGAAATTATTTTAGTAATTTTGTATAAAAAGATATATATATATATATATATATATATATATATATATTTTGATATTCTTAATCTATGGTAAAACGCAATACCGTGAATTTAAATAGGGAGAATTGAGTGTGAATGAAAAATTCATAATCGAAAAGGGAGATCTATTGAAGATGGTTAACTAGATTGTTGGATAAAGATTAATTATTACAAAAATTAAAATATAGTCAAAGAAAAACAATTCAATTAAAAGGAAGAGTAAATTAGACACACGTAAACAATTCAATTAAAAGAGAAAAATAAGATAAGATCGAGAAAAAGGTGACAAAAAATGTATATTAAGTAGCTAATTAAGAAGAGAGGAAAACTGAGTACTTGGGATGAAAATGGATTTTGTGGTAAATAATTTTTCTGAGTCTTTAGTCTTTAACTAAATAAGTAGTACCTACCCGGTAGGAACAAAGTATCATCATGTGTATAAGTATTGAGAAATAGTGTTTTGTTATTCAACATAAGAGACACCATTTTTAATCATATATTAATAAAAATTTCAACAAATGAGATTAGTAGCATGATATTTATTAGCTTTAACATGATCTGTTTATCAGCATGCACCGCATCTCCATCTGGATTTGGTGCTCCCAGACCTTCCACATTCAGTATGTGATGCACAATCTGGAACAACAAACTAACAAAAAGAAGGAAAAACAAACCTTCCATATCTTTTTAAATTTGTTCTCCTATAATCTTTTTAACAAAAACTACAAATCTTCGCCTACAATCTTTTTGGTAAATTCTTTCGTGACATATAACTACCCAAATCTCCCACAGAGTTCAAGAGACTTACTGAGTTATTGTGATAACTATTATATTAACTTTTCATTTTTTTACTAGTTTCACAGGAGACTTTGATGAATATCTACTAACACTAACAAGAATAACACTAGTATTGTAAAAGAAAAAGAAAAGTTTTTGTATCAAAAGTAGTCTTGTGTGAAAAACATAATTTTGGCTTTCTAGGAAGAACTCTGAAGACTGGTTCTTTAATAAAAAAAAACTAAGCATTGTGTAATGGTTTTTAGATAACATATCTTTTATTTTGTGTGAAAATTTGTTATTTTTTGTGCTTTGATTGGTTTTCCCACACTACTAAACGAAACTGCATTATTTTAGATGTGTTTGAGTTCTAGTTAAAAAATTCAAAATCTGTTTTTATCTTTCATTGAACATTGTGTTAATATGTTTGATAATTTTTCTTTACATCCAGTTATAATACTAAAAGTAAACCGATGTAGTCACTGAAAGTGAGTTTATTTACTACTACTTTCTCTTTTGGAATATATAATAAAATCTTTTAATTGATATGCTTTGTAATCAAACTAGTATTCCATTTCCACTGTCAAACAATTCCCTTTCCAATTTGTATAAGAAAAATGTTAGAAATAAATACATAACATTAAGCAGAAAAACAAATTGAGCTGCTATAATGGGTTCTAAATGCATGCTTAGTAACTTTTTTTCTTCACTATACAAGCTATATGCCGCTGTTAGAATCAATCTCATTTTCATTTTATTGTGGTATTTCTCTCACACAGGCACTTGGTTGCCACAAATGGTTAAAAAAAATACACATCTTTGAAGATTAGAAATAGCTCAAGCGAGACTCTATGGTACGTCCATTGGTTTGACGCCTAGGTGTTCCAATCTCACAAGCATTGACTCTTGATGCAAACCTGAGTGAGCATAGTGACTCACCAACTGAAGAAGGATCAGGTGAAATGTTCACAAACATTAGTGTCTTGGAGTCTCCACCCAGACATGGCTGTTCATCCATCATGTTAAAGACATTATTGTTAGATCATATCAAATCATTCAAGGTCAGCAACAAAGAAATCATCAATATTGTCGACTGAAATTTAGAAGAGTTTAATTGTCATGCACATTTTTAACTTTCAATATAAAAATTTATACTGTCAACCAATTAGAAATCATCCCAGAGAAGACTTTGAAGACTGCTATTATAAAAGTTAACAAACTTCCAATACATGATGATATATGATTAGATGACAGTGTAAGAACTGTTTACATTTGTTACAATTTGATTATAAGTTATTAAAAAATGGCATGTGAAAGAACTATAATGCATTACCTGTAGCAGATATGTAAGCTTTGAGTTTCTGAATGGAACATGGTCCTCCTTCTTGGCTAAGGCGAATATAACATCACTCAATGATGATAAACTTTTGTTGATTGCCTGATTACAAATCAAAGAGTTTAAACCATTTGGAATCAAATGAGCTCAAGAGAAAGTGAAAAGTATCATGGTGTGACATACTTGAGTTTCTTTCAACCGGTCCCCAGTTGATCCACTCTTCGAAAGACGCTCACTACCAGCAAGATCAATGAGATTCAGAACACCTTGTACTTGCTGGTCAGTGCTCTGGAAGAAACACAAAACAGGTTGCATTGTGATTCAAGTCAGTGTGTCTATCAATGGTTGACATATGTAGAACATGGTTGTCATAAGAGAAACATCTGTACCTCATTTACACCGTATATTCGAAGAGTGAATACAAAATGACTTCTTGATGATTGTTCATTCATCTGGGTTTTTCCCACAGATCTAAAAGGAGACAACCAGGAAAAACACCAATACAGTTAAGTTGGACATAAAAAACGCTAAGTGCTGTGTTCTGACTACTAAGAAAAACTAAATCACCATTTTGTTGCACTGAGATTATGTCAAATTATGTTATACCAAACCAACCGCTCATTTTCTTAATCCTATTCAAAGCTATATAATGATATTTTCTTAATACATCAAGAAGTGTAGGAATACGATTTTAGTCATGAAATAAAAAAATGGAAATCTCATTTGCTGTGTCTTGTTGAGGTAATCATAATAAATAATTTGTTACACCTAACAATGCATAATGGAATAAACTCTGCAAATCGGTTACCTGCTATTTGCAGCTTGATTTAAAAGAAATGCAACCTCTTTAGCACTTTGTACATCCACTAGGGTAAGATCTGAAACTTGTGTATTTCCATTTGCATCGTGTTTGATTGTATATTGCTTTCCAGGAGTACCATTTTCCACGCGTGTTGTTGTAGATATCAGATCTCGAATTGTCTCATTGTATATTTCCAACATTGACACCTGCAAATTTTGCAAGCCACACCTTATCATCATCATCAATTCAGCAACTTGTTTAAAATTTATACTCATTGCAGTGATGTGTGAAATTAAGAAAGGCAAATATTCTACCTTACCTGCATTTCATATTTCCATCCTTGAGGTTGCTGAGACTGCTTTGTTTGAAATATTTGTTCTAATGAACGAGGTATCAAGCCCTTTTCCTCTGGATGTCCTGGCCTTCCCATCATTGTATAGGTTTTTCCTGAACCTGTCTGACCATAGGCAAATATGCAAACCTGAAAAGGAAAAATATCATCATAATGCTATACATGCATGTATAAAAAGCATACATATTGATTTACAAACGAGTATGCAAGAAAAGCAACATCCAACACCAAATCTAACAGATCACATGTGTCTACAGTACAGATAAGTCAGAACCATAGAATCACAAGGCAAAGAAGGGTAAATATGCTATACAAAATAAAAGAGAAAATAAAAAATAAAAGCTTTTAGAATTATGTTCTTCCAAAATTGACTAGTAACTATGTGAGGGTTCATATATTGAAGAGACACCAGAAGAACTTTAAAACTACCTTATAACCATCGAGAGCACTTTGTACAAGCTGTGAAATTTCTACAAAAACTTCTTCTTGTGATGCCTCTGGTGTAAAAACTTTATCAAATGTAAAAGCATGCTTTTGGCCTAAGAACAAAAAAAGCGCAACATGAGTTGACATTCTGGCAACATAATCTAATTCAACCAAGAAGAAAAAAAGTAGTTTCAAATACATCATCACAACAGATATACCATTTTGGGCTAGGTCAATGGCTCTTCCAGAAGTTTCCATTGATGTTGGATAACTGAAAATCTTGCCTTCTGCACTACAACTTTCATCAGCTAATAAAGGCCTCACTCGACAGAATACACGAATGTTCCCTTTTAACTCCTGTAAAATGGAGATTATTAAGGTGTTGATTTTTTTTTTTATTATTACCCACAAATATTTTGATTCAGTCAATTACCAAAATGGTATTATGTAATTTTTTCCGAAGCCTCTCCCCTTCTATAAGTTTATATTCTGCATCCGCCAAACGTCTTTGTAACTCATTTACAAACTTCCGTTGTCCTTCAAATTCTGTCCTTGTCTCATATACAGATATATCAGACACCTAACAAGGAACAAACACAGTATATTAGACTGATACACACCATGATCACTTGAGTTTAAACAAGGACAATGCATAATAAAATCATTCTACCTTAGATTAAAATTAATATTTTTCTTAATATAAGAATAATGGCACGGATGATCAAACTCTTGATGACTTGACCATAAAGTTTCTGTATAAGATAAAATTATAGTATATATAAGGAATGCAAACCTCACCTTACAAGTTGGATTTGTTAGGTTGAGTTAGGTTTAAATTCACTTTTTTTAAGAAGTTCAAATATACCATATCAAGGACCAACTCTCCTAAAAGCTTAAACTATTATGTAATGAATGATTCTGGTCTATATATTTAAGAATATATCAAATGGCTTTACACCTAATACTATATATACACCTTTGAAAAAAAAAGTCTTGATTACCTCCAGTTTCTTCTCAGCATTTGCTAGCCGTTCTTCCAATGCCTTTATCTGATTATCTTTCAAAGCACATTTTACCTGGGCAGGAAACTCATCTTCTCATGACTCAACAATAACAAATGACTTTCTATGTGATTAAATAAATGGGGTATACACACCAACCTCCAGGTCATTCGCTTTTAATGTTAAGCTGCCCAATTCAGTGGAGGACTGTTTTGTAGATTCTTTAATTTTCTGTAATTCAGAACTTAAAGTTTGTACTTGAGATAATTGCCGATCTCTCTCATCTCTTACTTGCTGCAACTCTCCCCTAAGAGAAGAAACTTCTGTAGTCAAGACATCCTTCTGTTTTATGGCCTCTTCTTGAGAAGACTAAGAAAAGAACCAAGAAAACTGGGTAATATATCAGTAGCATGACAAGTAAGAAACAAAGATAGAACTAAAAAGACAGAAAATCAAGTTCAATAACTATGGTTATCGAAAATTTCGTGAAAGATAGTTATGATAAATCCAATGCCTAAAATTAATATAAATAAAATATTACATCAGCTCTTAAAGCTCTGCAATGAACTAAGCAAATGTACATTATGTTAATCAATATAGTATACAAGGATTCATCTAATCTTCCCCAATTGACACTAAAAAACGAATAAATCGTAATATTCTCCCCAATCATCTATTCATATCTGCAAATATTGCTACATCCACATTTTAGTGCTCATCACAAGGCTTTTTAATGTTTCTACAAAGATAGAAAGTTATATGTATGCGTGTGTGTAAATGTACGCGTGTGTGTATATATGTATGTGTGTGTATATGTAGTTTACTTAAATTCTTAATTGAAACAGTTTCGTGTGAAATGAAACTCACAACTGATACAGTAAGTTGACCCCTTAACATGGTGATGTTCTCCACTACATTAGCCTTCTCTTTCTCTACGCGTTTAAGCTCATCTTCAACTGATGAAAGCTCAGAATGAAGTTTTCCATTGTACTGTTGCAAGCTTGTTATGTAATCCTGTAACCGCTTATACATTTCATTTAGCGATGCTATCTGCAGAAATTCACAGATTGGCATTTATTTATCAGCATAATTCACACAATGATTGAAAAAGAAAATGAGAAGTAGAAAGAATCGAAAAAATTCATTGAATAAGAATTTAGAGTTGTTTGTTCTACCTTCTGATTTGCACTTTGGATTTCTCGTTGGGCTCTTCCAAGGTCCTCTGACAGAGTACTATGTGACCTCTCAATGTCAAGCCTAGCCTCTCTCTCTTTAGTAAGAGATTCCACTGCAGCCTTGCATTTACAAAGATAATAAAAATTTAGAGTTTATGCTAAAGATTTCCTTTCACTATTTTTGTTTTCAAGTTTTAAAATCCAATTCACCAAAACATCTCTCTTACCGTTTTTTCCGTTTCTTCCTTTATAAGTTTTTCTTGCAAAGAAGTGCAATTCCTTCTCATTTCCGTAATAATTGAATTTAATTCTTCCTCCTTGATTTTAAGCAGCAACTCTATGATTCAAAGCATTTGAATTGTCAAAATCAACAACGGTGTTTCATAATTGAATGGGGAGAAAATTGAAAACTAATCTTACCAATTTCTATGCATTTTTGCTGGGTCAATTCCAGCGAATTCTTTAACTTTTCATGCTCTAGTGAGTAGTACATTTCAAGGTCTTGGAACCATCTGATACAAACCTTAAGCCTTTTTATGTAATCAACCATGTTTTCACATCTTTCCTAAAAATATAAGAGTTTGACATTAATATATGAGTAATCAAGCAATAATTGAAGTACCACTTTGTACCATGTAAATCAAACAACACCTAAAGCCATTGACCCTTCACACTTTGATCACAAATCCAAATATATGAACAAGCAACACAGACGACAATTAAAATTCCAAATTTCAATAGACCTTATAATTAAATCTGTCCTTCCTCTTGGCTCTCTCATTTAGCAATGCTTCCACGTCCTCTCTTGTGAACTCTATGGCACCATAATCCGATCCAGCATTGCTTGGAGGAGCGCTACTGGGGCCAAGATCGTGGCCACCGCCATTGACAACTGTGAAAGCTTGCCTTGTTCTTCCATTAATTGGAGTGCCCACCATTTTCTCAGCTCCAACTCTTTGCTCTATGTTGTCTATAAGGAGCACATCACCCTCAAAATTCTGAAACCTCAGCATGAAAAAAGACAATATTTTTAAGCATGGTGATGCAATGAAATTGAAGAACAAGAGCAACCCATGATTTAAACTGAGGTGGAGATTGGAAATACGAGTATAGAAATGCGAAGAAGCAAAAGGGTACCTTTGAAGGAGGTGGAGGTGTGGATGTGAGTGATAGTGGAGGCCGGTTCTGGTATTTGGTGACCATTTTGAAGCACAAGCACTTAGTTAGAGAGGTATATGTGAGAGAGAGTGTGACTAGTGTGGGGCCATGGATTGTTTTGAAAGATAACAAATACAAATATATCAAAAACTCTTGCTTTAGCAGGCAGGAAGATTGTTGATCCACAAACACAAAGAAGAGAGAGAAATGAAAGAGTACGAGAGAAGAAAGTAAAAGAAAAAATATGAAACAAAGTGAAACTTTTATCATGTGTTTCTTAATGCTTCTGCTTTAGATGATGATAGATTACATTTGTTTGGTACTGTGATGAGTGAGTTCGAGTTAGTTTAGATTTCACCGTCTTCTTTTGAACGATCAAAATTAGCATAAACTCTCTGATTACAGAAAATTTTCAGTTTTGAATTTTGTTCTAAAAAAGACTCATTTCTTGTTGTGCATATTCAGATGAGTTTATATAGGTGTATCAGAATGTACATTTTGGTTATTTCAAGAAGTTTTGTGAGCAAGTTCCAAAGGATGGTAGCATGTTTTATATAATAATAATTTGAGGATATTTATTAAATTTGAACTTTGTTCTATCGGGTTCACTTGTAGTAAGCTTCTTGTATATAAGTAGTTTAGTCTCCTTTCTGATTATTATTGCCTTTTATCTTCACAAGAATCACAATCATAATATTCATCATTATAAAATTTATTGAAGCTTTAAAAATATTGAAATTGAAAATATCAAACTTTGTCTTAGTCCGATTTTTTTTATTTATTATTATTTCGATATGATAAATAATCTCGCATAGTTTAGAAGTAAAAAAAGATAATTTAATTACTTTTTTTTCCTAATTTTTTGGATATGTTTTAAAGATAGAAATTGGTTTTGAGCTTAAAAAACTAACAATACCTTGAATGTAGTAATTGGCTTAATTGGTGTCATTAGTAAGAATCGAAAATAAATTTTAAAGATGAACACTCATTCTCTAAGTCTCGGTTACTTCCTCACTTAACCCTCCCAATTTTCAATTGCGTATTCCTCACTTAACCCTTCCAATTTTCAATTGTGTATTAAGGATAATAATTTTAGAAGTAATGTTTTTAAATATAAACACTCTAATAAAATGAGATAACAAAAAAATTTATGGGACAAATTATAGATAAAATAACATTAAAAAAATAAATACCGATCTCTATTTATGGGACAAATTATAGATAAAATAACATTATAGAAATAAATACCGATCCTTTATAGAGAATTTATTCCCTTTCTCTCTTTTACTAATATATTTTTGCTTTACTTCTATTCACTAATATCATAAACATCAATTTGACAAGATATCTAATTATGGAATATTAGTTAGCAACCACTTAGGCGTGAGATTCAAATGGAACTTAGATACTAATTATATAGTTTTGAGTTGTTGCATCTACTTCTTAAAATAACAAAGAGCAAATTGCAAATGCTGTGTAGTTATAAAATACCCGAATAAGTGTATAAACTATATATAAAACATTTTTCATAGTTTTATACCTAGCATAGTGATGAAATAGTATAAAAAATGCTAACAAAACGATTATTTATACTTCATTGTATATATGATATGTATGGGGGTGATGTACAAAATTGATAGTTTGGTGGAATCAAAGTTACTTAAAGGATAAGAAATGAATGCTTTAACATGTAATTATTGAACTATGTGCTTCCTTAAATTAGAGCATCAATTCGTACAAACTGATATTACGATTTGCCAAACTACATTACACCCTAAATTAGTTTTCATAATATTTATTTAAATTTCATTGAAAATTGATAAAATTTAGAGATTCAAGTGTTGTTTGCTTAAAATTGACAATAAAAAAAAATTGTGATAGCCTAAAAAACCAAGTGAGTTTGTTTTTTTTCTTCACATATGCCATTAATATTTTGAAAATAAGAAGGAAGACTTTTACAAATAAACTTAAGCCAATACACAAGACAATAGTTGCCGAATATTTCATTTTAATCAAACTTCCCTAGCTATCTTCAAGGATATTCTTTTAGTAATGCTATCTTTAAGCATGATTATGCTATGTTTGTGAATTTAGATAAAAATGTTCAGTAAAAAAATTAGATAGATCCCCAAAATTATGTGTTATTCCCAAATCTCTAAGATTTCCACTTTAATATCTCTTACAAAATAAAATAAGATTTTTTTTTATTATTCCTCCTCTTGCTACACAAGAATCCAACATTACTTCATCCAAATCCAAAACGTTTGCCAACCTGCTTAGAACTAAACAACTATTTTCTCTGTTGCTTTAGATTGAGGCAAAGAATTTTGCCTTTAATTTTCCAAGAAAAATTTGTACCCAACTTTCTGTGCCAGCTTAGTACTAGAATGGAATATACAGTGAAAGCACATCACATACCACCTCACATGCTATAAGTAGTTGGTGTTTCCATTCACTTCTTGGTACTCAGCAACATTCTTTGTCCTTTTCCTCTGACCCCTTTATCAGGCTTCTTCTTCAGCTATGCTTATGGAATTGACTCATCTTCTTCTCCATGCACTGCTTATTAACAGTGTTCAACTCATTATTTTCCATGTTAATGTTAAGTAGAATAAAGTTCAGCATTTTTTATGTCACAATCTCACATGATGCTCAGATCTTGCCCTTTAAAGGTAGCAATTCAGTGTCAGCTAAAGTTCCAAGGGATCAATCACACACCCTTTACTCTTTTCTTAGCATTAAGTCTACCATGTTAATTACTTGCTCTCTAATGTCTAAAAATTATACAAACATCATTAAATAAATTTTGGTTGAGAAATCATTAGTTTAAATATCATCATCTTAAATAAATAAAAAAATTAAATAAAATATAAGAAAGAAAACATACAAATTCATTATCTTAAAATTTTAAATAAGAGGTAATGGTTATCAAAATATGATGCTTTTAAATTTGAAAGAAAAAAACTTGATTTTTGTTTGTGAGAATTTATCCAAACTTTTTAGATATTTAGTTGAATGTTTAACCAAACATTAATTATTAGCTTCTCAATTATTGTTGGTTAAGTATGCAAGAATCACTAAGTTAGTAAGTTATTGACATGAAAACTATGAATTTACCAATTACAATTCTTGTCATGGTTACTTGGGTGTGTTCCACACAAATGTGTCATAATATACAAATAAGAAGGATTTCTTAATTTCAAACAGAACTTAATTTTTAGTTCTTCCATAATGGTTGAAGTTGACCAATTCTTCTTAATTATATTATTTTTAAAGATGAATGGTACATTATGTTAAAGATTCTACATCGATTAGTTATGGTATTCTACATCGATTAGTTAAGGTATCAAAATATTTTGAATTTATTTTAAGGAGAGTTTTGTTAGACTTATCAAACCACTCATAAAGATATAGTCTCGACACTGAAAGATATAATATGTAAGTGAATGTAAAATCTTACTTTATGAATTGGTTTAATAAGATTAAATTAAACTTAAATTCACTTCTTAATACACTAACTTAATAAACTTAAATTAAATTTAAATTAAGTTAGTGAATATGACTAACTTATTTTTTTAGTTTAATAATGCTGACAAATGAGAGAGACTAATGAATTGAGATGAAAACATAAAGGTGTTTTTTATGGCCTTAGACAAACACGTTGTTTCCAATAGTAAGTGACAAAGAAAATTTAGTTTATTTATCCACCGTCTTGGAAATGAAAACAGTTCTCAATTGTTTTTTAATTATCCAATTTGATGTGCCTGAAAATCCCGAGGAAGTGACTTAACGAAAAAAATAATAATTTGGCGAGTACTAAGCGAACCGTTACACTTGTTTTCGTTAATAACCGTTACGTATTTGAATTTTGATTAGATTAATCATTTGAAATCATGTCATAGGGAATCATTATGTAATTTTTAATTTAATAAATACTTATTTGAAATATTTGTAATAAAATATTAGCAAGAAAACTAAAAGAGAATATTCGTTTGGTTTCTTTATACTTATCATTTAAAGTTATTTTAAATTAAAAAATTAATAGTTTTTCTGATCTTAATAAAATAGTTATCATTTTTCAAGTCCCCGAGAAAATATAAGGCGTTATTCGTTCCAGACTCAAGTATAAATATTTAACTATATACCAATTAAGAATATTACATATTTTTCTAAAATATCCTTAATCATATTTATCAATAGTGATGTTAAGATCTGCACTTCAATATATTTTTAAAATAATATCATTAAACAGATCAAATTAGATAACATTTATTTATAATTGGATCAGTCAAACGTAAATACTTTTCATATTTAAGTTTGAAAGAAATAGTTATCAACGTATGTATGTAAATAGTTGGCACAAAACTATGAAAAAAAATATTAAATGTAACTACCATATGTTAGCTGTGTTTTTTTTTTTTTTCATTCTAAATGAGACTTCCTAGGTTAATTTTTTGTTGAAGCAAATAATATAAACTTCAAATTTAATATTTATGCATTATAAGTATGTAGGGGATGTAGCTCAGATGGTAGAGCGCTCGCTTAGCATGCGAGAGGTACAGGATCGATACCCCGCATCTCCATTTTTTCTATAATATTTTTTTCAACGCAAACCATTTATAAAAAAATTTGATTATATATTACATAAAAATGATCAAAATTATAGATAAGTAATGTTGCATTAAACTCTTAATTTAATCATGACCTTGGAGCACAAACCCATGTGAAGTGATATGCCGGTGAAATTTTTTTATTTGACTGTTTCCATATTTTAATTATTATTCTTTTAATTTTATTGTCTGGTTGTTATTATATTGTATCTTGGTATAAGGTTGAAATATATATTTATATATATATATATATAAATAAATAAATCAAAGAAGATAATGGTTGGTTTGTTTTGTAGTAGGGGATGGCATGTGGATGTAGAGAATGAGTAAGAATAATAATAATTAGTGTAGAGATGGAGGCACGAGTTTGAGTTGGATGAGAATGTTCCATTACCTATGCCCATATGTTGAAACAACAAAACAAAAATAGGGTGAATTATTGTAATAATATAGGGTAAGTAAATGATTGTAAATCGATAATAATATAGTTTCTAAAAAAACAAAAAATCGATTTAATATGTATAATATACGATAATTATATCATGTTGTTAAGTTTTATGAGATAATGTTGTAAATAAGTTATAATGTTTTCAAAATGAATTTAAATATTTAAATTGTGTACCGGTATGGCCGAGAGGCCGAGACCTTGGAAGGCCTGGCCGAGACCTTAGAAGACTTGGCCGAGAGGCCGAGACCTTAGAAGACTTGGCCGAGAGGCCGAGACCTTAGAAGACTTGCCCGAGGGGCTAAAACCTTAGAAGACTTGGCCGAGAGGCCGAGACGACCGAGAGGCCGAGACCTTAGAAGACTTGGCCGAGACGACCGAGACCACTGGAACATGGCCGATGGCCGACCCATGCCATGATGATTTGGC
>Ga0123342_1001386_pt1 | contig 40757 bp, 24 predicted proteins | sample Turbeawhitnodule_FD_89960 | JGI IMG/M metagenome (GOLD analysis project Ga0123342, IMG submission 89960) | Root nodule microbial communities of legume samples collected from Mexico - Turtle bean Mexico white nodule | ecosystem: Host-associated > Plants > Roots > Nodule | place: Mexico: Nepantla...
ATTACGAAGTGGACTTTAAGCCTAACTCAACCCCATAAAACCGGCTCATAGGATTGAGGTTTGCACCCACTTATATACAATGAAAGGCTCTAATCTCTAGTCGATGTGGGATCTCCAACAAAGCAAAATCCAAAGATATAGTTCTTTAGGTTATGTATAGCCTACTTCATTTGTTGACATGGTTTAAAGTTAAATCTCAAAATAAATTCTAAAAATAGGCTAAGGCCTAGGTGGACCACCATCATAGGCAGTCCATCCTACTCTTTTTTTTTTCCTGTGAATTAATTGAAGTCTTGCAAAACCTCTTTATGAAATCTTGTCCTTTTCCATTTTCCTTCTTGCTAAACCTCCAATCTTGTTTGTTCCTCCTTCAACATCTTCTCGAGTGACTCTCCAACAAAACATTGCAAAAGTCTTCTTAGATCTCCCTTTGCCTTGCAAACTACTTGTTACTCATAGAGCAAAAGGGGGGATAGAGATTTCCAAGACAAAAAACTAACATTCACATATCAAAAGAATAATTCCATTCCAGAACTAATGTTTCTTTTTGAAGATGGTGCAATATCAAATCACAAGAATGTCAAGGTTTCAATGTTAGAGATTGCAATTCAATGACAAAGGTCTGAAATTGAATATTTGATGACGATTTGTTGGAAAATGTAGATTTCATTTGATGTTCAAGAAGCTCTCACGGGCAAATAGAATGCAAATGCAATTGTCTTTTAGGTAAGGTTTTTCTATTTGACTATGGTAGATTCACAAGCTTTTATGATGAAAGGGGATTGTCACTATTTGCATTCTAGAGACTTCATTGTTATCGCACATGTAGGGACCCCACCACAATGCTCATTTGCAAGATATTTTAGGGAGGGAGAGAGGGACGAAGTGTAATTTGTGCGTTGAAGGGAGATTAGGTGCCAAAAGGTTTGTTGATGTTGTAGAGGGTGACATTGAGGAACGGTTACACATTGGAGATGATGGAGGGATTGTTAGAGACTACCAACAACGACCAAAGGATTGGCTAATGGAGAGGGACAAATGTTTCAATAAAGAGGAATGTAGAATAAACACAAGTACTTGGAGACTACAAACAATGATCAAAGGATTTTTTGAAAGAGACGGGAAAATGTTTAGGTAAAGAGGAATGTATAATAACAAGATGAACCAAGATAAATCTCACAACTCACAATTTTGTGTATGATGGACCACATATAATGGTGGTCAATAAGTAGAAGCTATTTTATAGTTTGTTTTATTAGGCTAAAAAGTGTTGACTGGTAAAAGATTGGGATAAGAAAGGAGATGGTCAAGAGAATAGGAAGAGGGAAGTTTGGTTTAAGTACAATTTAGACGCAAAGTAATCCTTAACAATAGACACCTAAAAAAAGTTTGGCCTAGCTTTTGTTTAGACACAATAAATCCTAAATGTAGTGTAATTGTCTCTAATGTAAAAATTTACGTTATGCAAATTGTAGAAGAAAAACTCTATTTTTGAGAAAATAATATGTACAACAAAGTAACTTTCACAAGATTTCACTCTATGAAGGAAATATGATTCTTATTAATTGTTTTTTTTTATGATAAACATTGCTTTCTTTATTTACCAGACATAACTACATAATTCAAGAAAAAAATGAGACAAATCTTTCTTTATTAATTGCTCTTTTGAGATAAACACAATCTTTTCGCTTCTCGTTCTCAAATGATCTCCTCGCCAATGATTTTTTTTTGTCAGACCCAAATTATTCATCTCAAATTCACCACTTAATTGTGTCTTTACCTTGTTTATCTCACTTATTGACTTACATGCAATTAGCATGCCATCAACATAAAGAAGTGAGTACACATAACTTGTAAGAACCATCACATAATTTCTTATGATAAACGCAACTATGATACTCGCTTTTTATATAACCAATGTCAATCATAAATGAGTTGAATCGTTTATACCTTTGTCTAGTTAATTGCTTCAAACCGTACAAAGACTTCTTCAACAAACAAACTTGATCTGATTTTTCAAGAATGACAAACCACTCTAGTTGTTGCATGTCACTTCCTCCGAATCACCATGGAGAATGGTTGTCGTCACATCAAGTTGTTCCAACTCCAATTCATGTAAACACACCAAAGTAAGAAGCACTCTAATAGAACTATGCTTCACAACAATAAACAAAATTCATTAAAGTCATTACTCTGTGTAAAGCCTTTTTGTACAAGCCTTACTTTGAATCTTGTTTCATTTTTCTTCTTAAGTATCCACTTACATTCCATAACCTTTTGACCAATCGGTTTCTCAACAAGTTTGGAAGTTTGATTTTGTAGAGGGATTCAAGCTCTTCTTTCGTGGCACCAATCTTTTGTGATGCTTCATCACAATTAAATGCTTTACAGAAAAAACTTGGTTCCTCTTCATCAATTCTTTCTGCCATATTGAATGCAAAAGCAACAAAATTTTCACTAGGTGGTCTAGTTTGTCTTGAACTATCCCTTGCCAATACATACTCAGTTTCTATTGATGGGACATCTTCATTTGTCTCCTTTAGTTCTTGTTTAAGAGAATCTATATCAAGATCCACCTTTTTGCTAGAACCATGTACTTCCTCATGGATAGTGAACTAAAACCATAAATTAGTGGCTACTAAATTGTCTTGATAAGCTCTTGGCAAAGAACTTAGAAGAAGAATAACTTTGTCCTCGTCACGCAGTGCAACATGAATGGTTTTTAAACTAAGAATAATTTGGTTGAAATTGTCAATATGTTTATGAATGGACCCACCTTCATGTATTTGCATTGCATGGTATATTGTTTCTTGAAACATAAATGATTGTGTAGAGACTTTGTCGTGTACCTACATTCTAGCTTTTCCTAAACCTTGTCAGTGATCTTTTCTCCAGCGACTTCTCTAAAACTTCATAACCTATCGCAATGTGCCTTCTTCATTATCGCACTCTGTTGTGCAACTTAGAACAGCTAATAACTTTGCTTGTCCTTCCAACACCAATTCACATGCTTATTGCATGAGAGCTAACATCTTTACTGCAAGTTGAAGTTATTCTTGCTGGTAAATTTCTTGACGTTGAACTTTGTGTATGTTCTAGCTTTGGTACTAGCTGTAATGTAGTTGTTTCTAAAGTAGAAATTTACATAATGCAAATTATAGAGAAAAGAATATGTACAGAAAAATAACTGAAGATTTCACTATACGGAGGAAATGTGACTCGTTAATAACTTACAAAGTTTGCTAAACATATGGTAACAGGGACTTTTAGTTCCAATACTATCCTTTCTATTATGAATTTTATTTATTTAACAAATATAACTAGTAATTCAAGGAAAAAACATAACGCTGAATAAAAAAGTTATAGTTTCAAATCAAAATCCATCGGTAATATCTGATATATAACAAACCAATCTACATCAGTATTCTATGTTGTTGAACTTCAAAGTTCAAACGTTTCCTCTATTACCTGATATTGGCCTTGTGTTGGCTTCTCTTGGTTCCTGTTGATGTTTTTTTGTTATCGGTCCATGATTGTTTATGCTTAGATTATAATTTTGGTTCTCCTTTAATTTTGGATCCGTTAATTTGGTCTTTTTTGTGATCAATTTTATTTTAATCCTCAATTTTTCATGCCTTTTATTTCCTTTATTGTTGTCTAATTGAACACCTGACCTACATTTTTTATTAAGGTATCATGGAAAATAATTTAATGAATTGAAATTTAAGATTAAAAGAAATAAATGTAGGAAAAATTGAGGATTGGACCAAAATGGTCGGTTTTCCAAAGTCTAGGTTTTAAAACTCTGGAAAAAAATAGGACCAAAATTATAATTTACCTTTGTTATTTCTTCACTATTATTGTAGCTTTTTACTTTGCAAGAAGCATCATTTTTATTTTTCATTTTCGGCTGTACCAGCAAAATTGTTAAATATTTTACTAATTACAACCAGGGATGGAGCATTTGATTGCCAAAAATGAAGATGAGTACGTTGAATTGGCTCAGAAGTTGGCTTCTGACATTTCCGCACTACATAATTTGAGAATGAGTCTGCGAGATCTCATGTCTAAGTCCCCTGTCTGTGATGGTGCAAAATTTATCTTAGGTCTAGAGTCAACTTACAGAAATATGTGGCACAGGTATTGTAGAGGAGATGTTCCATCTTTGAAACGACTGGAATTGTTAGAAGAAGTTGCCATGGGTGACTTGTTAAATAAGAATTCTGAGCCAGAAAGGATTGCAAACTCAAGGGAGGACAGTCCTGGATCTGTCAAGGCCAATGGATTTGATACAATGCCCGTCTCAAAGCTTAACATGGACAGCTGCGAAGAAAACGGTGGGCCATCAAATCGCAGTAGTAAACAAGGTAAAAGAAAGGTTAATGTTGAATTTCATCCGAAAATCCTTTTGTAGTGATTCAAGGATGTAGAACTTCATTACAATAGTTGTACCATTATGATGTATAGTTGCTGTTGGAAGAAGCTGAAAGCAATCATTGCATCGTATAGGGGGTGTGGGCTTATAGAAAGTAAGTCATAAGAGCCCTTAAGTGCGGTGGATGTGCAAAAAGGTGAAAGCTACTTTGAGCTGTCTGTAACAAGTTTTTTGGTAGCCGTTGCCTGCTGGATATTCCCTCTTTGATTTTAATAGATATAGCGTGGCAATTTGTTCTAAGTGCTTTTGAAAATGCCATTTTTTTAGGTGCCTCAACGTGCAATACCTTAATGGGATTGCTTTTTCCATTCTCATGGTTTTTTCCTACATCCTATGGGATGTATAGAAGACAAACGATCCTAAATTATTAAAAACCTAATTTTATTTCATCCTCTTTACATTTTCTCTCTCGTTGGTTGGTTTTGTGTCTCTGCCACCAATTGTCATCCTTCATTGTTAACACCATTATTGTCGTCGTCATCCTAATTGTTCTTGTCACCACCATTATTGTTGCTGTTGCGAACGGTGAAGGAGTCTAAAATTTATGGATCTTGCAATCTGTAAGTTATTTTATATATTAGGCAATAATATTCTTTTGGATATGGGGGTTTATTCCATATTGTAAAATTTGAAAGTTTTTTTTATGTAAAATTGTTTTCTATATTGTGGATTGGATTTCTCGATTCAAAAGATTTCTCCCTATACCCCGACAAATGATTTCCTGCACCCCATCATTCTATTATGGAAACATTTTGTTTATGCAACCTATTTTGAAAATATCTTTTGCTTATAGAACTTTTATATTATCAAGGATAATTCTGGTTTACATAGAATGTAGGGGTGCAGGAAGAAATACTCAATCTATTTTTTGCTTAATTTTTTGTTGGAATATATAATATGAAAATACTCTATTGAATTATACCATCCTAAATAAGTTACTTTTTACTTATAGAATACACAATCTAGAGAACTTTCAATCCGAAGAGTTTTCAAATTAGAAATCCATAACTGTTCAAAATAATGAGTTGGAAATTTCAATCCAATAAATGAAAAGAACCACGACATTAAGAAATTTAACAAATCTTTGATAGAAAAAGGGACAAAAACAACTATTGACCTGTAAAGAAGGTCATAGTAAATCAAAAGCTAATTTGCGGGGATTAAAATTTGTTTCTTTTCTAAATTAAAAATAACATTTAAAAATTTAATATCACAAAAGCTAATTTATTTAAAGGATCAAATAAAAAACTGTAATGTCACAATCTATACATACATAAAACAATAAAAATATATTTTTAAAATTAGAATACAAATTTAATTAATTCGTTCATTGAAGTTTTTTATATTATCATAATAATTATGCGTACCAAACTATGCATAATTATGCATACTTTATAATTAATATTTACATACTTTAAATATCATTTTATACCTTAAAATTGTGTAATATAATAAAGTTAAATTAAGATGCCATGTAAGTTTAGTAGAGATTGTTTTTAAAAATAAGTTAAAATTATATTTTATTAAAACTATTTATTTAGTTGTTCTTTTATATAATGATACAAAATATTCTCTGCACTGATACGACATGGACATAAATATAGATATACACATAATTCATAAAATGTAAAACAAAGAGAAACATATCTATATATTCATAAAATGTAAAACAAAGAGAAACATATCTATATATTATATAATTATGAATTATATAAATTGATAATAAAGATTTATGTACACTAAATATGTTTTAATTTTTTTTATTAGAAAAATATTTTTCATGACTAATTCAAAAAATTAGTTCTTTATTTTTATAATCATAATAACAATTTATATTTCTAGAAGTGTGATACGAATGTTAGTTTCAATAAATACATAAAGGGTAATCTTATAATTTAATTTTCTTATAGTGACAAATTAATGTTGAAGAATTTTGAAAGGACGAAGACACCATGTAACTGAATTGGACATCAGCCAGAAATATGCAGATAGAAACATGCCAGTACCACTTTTCTACGTTGTGTCCATCAATACAAATTACAGAAGTATCTATATAAAATCCAAATTTCTTTCCCAGCCATAAATAGTGCCAACACTACTGCTAAAAAATCAGTCTTCAGCATATGAGTGATTAGTGCAAAAAAATACAATTAACAGTTCTGAAGACCCGTCATAGCACTCTCAAGTTATGTATCTCAATGCCATTTTTGTTTAGTTTGGTCCATTACTAATCCTTCACTGAGGTACGCAGTATCTTCACATCATGGATGGGCCTGAAGAAATAGAAAATAAGAAAGTGCTTCCATACTTTTCTATGCATGTTCATAAAAAGTAAGATCATAGAAAGTCCTCATTTTAACTTCAAAGTTTTCCTCAAATAATTTCTTCATAAAATTATGTTTTTCATGGCAGCCCCATTATTATAAATGTACTCTACTTATCAAAATACACACTATAGCCTCTTTAGGCGCTCATTAGCCATTATCTTCCCTGTAATAAAGTATTTCAGAAATACAAATAAAAGTTGTGAAATGCACCATTCTCCAGGAAATTCAGCAAAACGCTTAACACAATATTTTAAATGGTTATCTTAGAAAGATATTTGACATACCTATCGTTGTTATCTGTTTGGACGCTGCCAAGTCGTTTGATAATTTCCATACCGCTGCACACTCTTCCGAATATTGTGTGTTTTCCTGGAGGGAACAGAAACAGGAATTGAGTATCATTAGACATTCCATACATTTCCTGATATGAATTAAAATAATCGATCACAAACTAAACAATATGATTGGAACTGTTCATCATTCTGATGCCACCAAGGCTATGCCTAATTATTTACTTGAGTCAACTCTAGTAATTAATAAAAATATTAATCAGTAGGACTGTAGGAGTATTTACCTTAAATGCAGAAATTATATTAGAGAATTCACAAACATCTTAAAAGAGAGAGAGAGAGAGTCCCTTTCGTTTTAGCCTTCTTATGGATTTAGTCATGGGAACTAACCTAAGATACACAAGTAAAAAAATACACTTGAATGAAGAAATGAGCTAACTATAATGCCTAAAACTGTATCTTCTCCAAAAACAAAAGAAACACAAACAAGACACTCTCTTGTTGAAGATCCTACACCAAGTAAAGATAAGATTAATTTTTAGTATATAAGTGGAGACAATCCTTACTTTACAAGCCGACTATATAAGGATGAATTAGGCTTAAACTCCCTTCTTAATATAATATTAAAGTCTATCATAATGAAGTTTAATGAACCTATGCCTATCGTGTCATTCACTATCAGACCATCCATAAATATCTAGACCCATGCACAAGATGTACATACTTAGGCATGAGAGGGAATGTTGGAAATCTATATCAAAACCAATTTTCAGTATATAGGTGAGGGCAATTCTCACCTTACAAATCAGTTTTATGAGGATAAATTAAGCTTAAATTCTCTTCTTAATATTTCTCATATTCTCTGCCTTAGAGTTCTTTAGAAAAGTGAGTTACGGACCAGACACAATCAAGGGACTGACCCGTTGTTAATAGTCTGTATTGATGAGGATCAAGAGGTTTTTATAAAAATGTGTATGATAAAGTAGTCATACTGACAGAATATTTTACATTAATTGTTGTGATTATCGGGACTCAGACAAATGAGAAAAGGAAGGGGGGCATATGTAATTTTGCATTTTCTTTTTCATCTCTCAAGTGAGACAGGGATCATATTCATCATTCTTAGTTTCCAAGAGTGTAACAGTTTATGCACAATGTGAATGGAGCTGCGACCACAAAGCTACTTATGGCAGTGCATCTTCAATTTTCAATTTACAAGGACTGAAAAAAAAAATCCTTTAGAGCTGAAAATTCTCCACATTCCAGTGGGTTACAAAACAAAGATCCACAACCACAAGAGATTATAAATTTTAATGACAGAGGCTTGTTATCTCTAAATTCTGAACGGTAAAAAACAGAGGAATTACCATCGAGAGAAGGGCAAGGTGCCAGAGTAATAAAGAACTGACTACCATTGCTATTTGGGCCAGCATTTGCCATGGATAAGATACCAGCACCAGTGTGTTTCAACTCTCGTTTTATCTCATCTTCAAACTTTGCACTGTCGTAAACATAATACCATGAGTATGAGCAAGAGCAAAGCCATAAAGCATCACCATCATCATCATTCATCAACTACAACACTGATAAAGTTAATCTGTTCATTAACCCCTAAAATTGTCTACATTTTAAATTTTGTCTCATACATAAAAATGAAGCTTGTCACATACATCAGCAGTATAAAGCTGCTAAAATAAAATTGTCTAACATAGAATTAAATGAATAGTTTAACCTAATAATACTAAAAATACAAAAAGCTTAAGCGAGGTACCCGTATATGGATTCCCCTCCTCTTCCAGTTCCAGTGGGATCTCCACCTTGTACTATGAAGTCCTACTCAACAAACCACACAAATCTATGTAAGAATATATCACCCAAACAGAGGCTTCACACCCAAAGACAAGAAAGAACCGAACATAATCACCTTAATGATCCTGTGGAATTTAACGTTGTCGTAGTAACCTCTGCGAGACAGTTCAATGAAGTTCCTGCAAGTTCTGGGCGCATGCTTGTAGTACAGCTAAACCCAAAATTACAGTAGCAATAAAACCGTTGAATTTAATTTAAAAGAAAAGGAAAAAGAAAAATTAGGACCTTAGACTAAGAACGTAGAAAGAGGGAGAAAATTGAAGTACCTCCACTGTGAAGGACCCCATAGAAGTTTCCAGATTAACCTCTGGAGCACCACCTTCTGCGCTTGCCCACATTTTCCTCTCACACCAAATCTCCTCTCTCATTCTCTCGCATATAGAATGAACAAAATTTAAACTCGTTATTTTGGGCCGGGTCGATCCGGGTCGGGCCGGGTCGGATCGAGTATTCTATGCAAAGGACTTGAACATGGAAAATAGAAAATCCCCTTTTCCCTCTCATTTGAATTGATGTAAAAACAATGCCGGAGATTTTGGACGGTGCAATTCGGCGAGCTGTTGTGATCGGAAACGGCTTCGCTGGCGCTGAGAATCAGTGCATTGGTTTGGTTCGTGCTCTTGGTTTCTCCAAACGCCATACTATATACGTAAGCGTTTTTTTTTCATGATCTTTCTTCGTTTGTTTGTAATATAGGTATTAAATTGGATTGGATTTTTGGTTGCAGCGTGTCACAAGGCCTCGAGGAGGAATCAATCGATGGCTTCAATGGCTTCCGGTTTCGCTTCACAAAAAGTTAGAGTCCGTTATTAGAATGATCTGTGGCAAATCGCGGTTTCGAACGCCTCACACGATCGGTAAATAACGCTGTTTCTCGTTCACGTTGTTGAGAATTGTAATGCAATGCCATGATGATAGTTTCGTTTAGGCTTATCCAACGTGTTGGAAGCTGATGCTCACCAACTTGCCACCATGGCTCGCGAAACGTTTCACAAGTAGGTTGTCTTGTGATTGTTCTCGTCTCTTTAAATTGAAACCCGTCGGAAACAATGAATTTAATGAAATGCCCAATCAATCTATCTGTAGAGATGGACCTTTGTTGGTGGTTGCATCTGGACGAGACACCATTTCTGTTGCCAGCTCCATTAAACGGTTAGCTCCAGAAAATGTTTTTCTTGTTCAGGTTAAACTTTTCACTTATTCTTTATTGTCCCTTGATATATATATATGAGTATAACTTGGTGTGAGTGTGATGATTGACTGTTATCGAAGCTCTTTTTTTGTGCTTGTATGATAATGAACGATTATAACTTTTAGCTGACATAACCAATTTCTATGAAGGTTTAGTTTTTAACCGAGTCCAGGGATATTGACTGATCTATGTAGTCATCCTCACTTAGTGGGACAAGACTTTTATCATATTTTCTTGCCCTTTGTGGTTAACTGGCAATTGATCCTTTTTCTTTGAAACGGTAATAGCAAAGATATTGTATGTTGCTTGCATTTTATAAATTGTGATAAAAAACATTATTCATAAGAGCACGTTGCAGCCACACGTTTGCAAAGACTTTCCTGTTAACTGTAGCTTATTTTACTTCCTTTGAGGTTTTACTAAATTGCCTATTGGGCCATTTCTCTTTATTGCTAGTTGTAGTGAAGTGTTTTTCAATTGCACGGATTCCATAAATATGTAATGATGAAGGCATATGTGTGTTGCTGTCTAACTCTCTTAGATGCTGTCCAACGCAGATACAACATCCAAGATTTCACCTGAATAGGTTTGATCTTGTTATCACTCCACGCCATGACTATTACCCGCTGACTCCACATGCCCAGCAGCAAATACCTTGGTTTCTTCAAAGGTGGGTGACTCCATGGGAACCTCCAGGCCGCAATGTGGTAAGTAGAGTGATTATGTGGTGGCTATTGATGTCACTTCCTACCTAGGAATAACATTTATGCCATCATGTATAAGTTTAAATACTATATTTTTGTTTTTTCTTGAGGGAGACATTTTTATATTATTACAGGTCCTCACTGTGGGAGCACTTCATCAAGCTGATTCTGTTGCTCTTAGGGTTGCTGCTTCTGCCTGGCATAACGAGTTAGCAACTCTGCCAAAGCCCTTGCTTGTGGTTAATGTTGGGGGACCTACTGGTATTTTACTTTGCATTAAGGAACTTATAAGTTATAATGCTTTTCCAGTTTTATTGTTTAAAATTTTATCGTGTTAGTTAAGATTGCTGTTATTATTGAAACGCCCTTCTTCCATCTGATTTATGTATAATTGCATATTGAAGACTCTTTCAAAATGACTCTAACCTGATATTTAATAGCTGGAAAGAAATTGCATGTCCTAGATACAATGTTGGGCTCGTTTAAAACTTTCAAATGTTTGTATTTTATAGGGCATATAGTTCAAAAGTTAATGAAGATTTTGATTTTTGAGTATATCAATGGTCACTTGTTTGAAACTTTGAAGTTGAGTTGAAAATTAAATCCTTTGAATGTTTATATGCCTTTCGCATGATATTTTATTTTTTCATCATTTTACTCCACATATTATATGCATGCTTTCTTTTTTCAAATCTTTTGTCACACTGCACCATACCTTCATCATAGTTTCTTTTTTGGGGGGTGGGGGGAGTCAGGCAATTGTCCCTATGGTGTAGATCTTGTAAAGAAGTTAGTGGTTATGCTTCAGAATGTTCTATGGAGCTGTGGGAGTATCCGGATATCTTTCTCCAGAAGAACTCCTGACAAGGTATAAATGATTATGCAATTAGTAAGAATCTTTTTGCCTATTCCTCAAGTCATGTGTGAATCAGTTTTGGTTTGTAAGCATGAGCATGGTCCTGGTTTTTCATTTGTCTGATTTGGTGTTGGCAATGGCAAGTATAAATGATGTTGCCTGGGGGTGTGCTGTCCTCAGTTTAGGTCTCCTCAATAACTTGCTGTCTTTGTTTCAATGAATTTATAATATCCCTTTTTTATTGTAGATGAGCACAATTTTGGTTAAAGAATTTTCCACAAATCCCAAGGTCCAAATATGGGACGGTGAAGGTACTTATTTTCCGTATTTTTAAGAGAAGAAATTTATACTTATCAGTCCGGTATTGGAGATTGCTTGATGTACTTTATTTTTTTGCGTTTAGGTCCAAATCCACATATGGGACATCTAGCCTGGGCTGATGCCTTTGTTATCACAGCTGATTCAGTTAGTATGTTGAGTGAGGCGTGCAGTACTGGGTATGTATGATCAAATAATCAATGATGAGGAGTATCCTTCTCACAATAATAGATAACAAATAAAATAATTCTTGTTTAATCATTCCTTTAAAATGAAATCCATAATCTCATGACCGTCTATCTTTTACAACAGGAAGCCTGTGTATGTAGTTGGAGCAGAGCTGTGTACTTGGAAGTTTGCTGACTTCCAAAATTCTTTGCAAAAGCATGGGGTAGCTCGATCACTCACTGGGAAGGAGAATGTGAGTTGCCAGTTGTGCTGTAATGTTCTGTGTGGGGTTCTTTTGGGTGTGTCTATCAAAACAACTCGTGATAACAAACAGGGCATAAAAGTAAATATCTAGCAATTCATTAAATGACTAATCAGCATAATGCTTGGTTGCATTTCTCTTGGGCTTGCCTATTCCAATTGGGACTGTTTTAGGTGTTGAAAGAGGCCCATCAACAGCTTCCTTGTCAATACCTACCCTAGCGAATCCTACTGTGTCCTCAAAGTGGAAGGAAACACAAAGGTAATCCCATTTCTCCCAGCTTGAATCATCAGGAGTAAGACCCTGCCATTGGACCAGTACCAAAACTTGAGGTGGAATAGAAGCGTGATCCCATTTGGACTATAATATAGCCAGGCTTTGAATGAGTGGATGATTATCATGGGAAGTAGGAGGTAATTCATCAGTGGAATAAAACCTTTTTTAGTGTTGGAGATCTCACATTGATCTCCAACAAACATCTTGAGGTAACTAGAATCAGTTAAGAAAAATTGGCAACAGGGAAGTAGTTGCACATAAACCCAATCATTCACGACATACTTAGCATCACAGCATTTCTTATCAGCCTGGATTTTCATTTGACGTTGAGCCTTTTCCAGTTTCTGCTGGAGCACAATTAACAACTCCTACATCTGAGAAAGCAAATGATCCACAACCTCAATTTGAGAGGATCCCATCAAGTAGTGAGGGATATAGGTGGTGGCTTGCCAAATGTGATATGGAAAGGGGAAAAACTAGTTGTTGAATGGAGAATTGTGTTATATGACCATTCAACATAAAAAAGATACTTGACCCAAGGCTATGACTGTGAATGAACAAACCAACAAAGGTATTGTTCCAAAACCCAGTTAAGAACTTAGTTTGACCGATTGTCTCTGGATGGTATGAAGCACTCATGCACAATTGAGTGCCACACCAGAATTTGCTAATAAAGATAGTATCACGGCCTGAAACCAAGTTATGAGGTAAACTATGGTACTTGCAAACAATGTCAAGGAACAATTGAACAACCTTTAAAGTAGTAAAATGACTAGGCAAGGACCAAAATGAGCCCCCTGAGCAAAACGATCAACAATGACCAAAATAATGGAATTGCTTGAAAATGCAGGTAAGCCAATGATAAAATATTTTGCAATTAAATTAATCCAAACCCATGTTCTAAGACTTCCTAGAAATATTTTTGGGGTAGTTGTCGCAGATAGATGTTTTGTTGAATAGATATTGCTTTATGCTTATTTTTGTTTCGAAAAATACAGATAAGCGAAAGCTGGAGTTATCCTCCACTGAATGACACAGCAGAGGCTTCAAGCCAAGTAATTGCTGCTCTTGCTCAGCGAGGATGGACCATTCCCGCATAACGGATTTTCCTCCCAATATTTCTCGGTTAACTCTTGGAATTCATAAATGATACGTGATTGAGGAGGAAATATTGTGGCTTGTGTTAAGTTTTCAGAGTGCTTGTTAACTGTGGTTGTTTCCTTTTATTGGGAAACTTGTAATAGTTAATAGCGAGGTTGTTCATATAGATATGTGGACAATGGTCGGTTTCACCAATTTTTGCTGGTAAGAGAAATTGTTGTTCTGTTATTACCAACAATTTTTGGAACTCTCCTTTTCTAACTAACTCCTGTGAGCTTTAGAATAATGTAAGCTGCGTACCACTTGGGCATGTCAGAGATCTCAAATCTTTTTTTGGCTGCCCAGGAACTGTATCATAATGACAAAGGAATCATATTAAATGAGATATTTTTGCTCCACTTTTTACTCTCTGTTTTGAAGTTGAGCCTCTCCTTGATAACGATATGTTCTTTGCTTATTCTTTTGCAGCATGTGTCACTACTATATGGTGTTGGTGTGGTAGGGTGATCTATTTGTTTGTGTTGTGTAACAAATGTAAGGTATAGCTTATAACTAACTTTTGGTACATACCAGAAGCTAATATATTGATTATCTTGTCATACCATACATACAATTGCTTATTATAGATCCCAAAAATAGGAAAATTAAATAACTATGCTTGAAAGAAATATGTTTTTATTATTCTGAGTGTATTTTAGATTTTATCTTGTTCTTTTCATCATATTCTTGTTAGAAGTTAATTTTTAATATTCCTACATGAAAGTTTATATGGAGAAATAAGCATCAATATGAATATAATAAATGTATAACAGACATAAATAAAAAAATTAACTGAATAAAAGGCAAAATATCGCTATATTTATCTTTATATATAAAATTAAAGCAATTTGTATTTATTTATTTAGCTTCGAAAAGAAATTTGTATGGTACTGGAAACAATTCTTTTCACCCCAAACAGAAGAGTTATTCTGAATTTAAAATTAAGTTAGTTTAGATATTTTCACATAACAAATTCATTATCCAATAATCATCATAATGGTCTTTCATCTTAAAATTTACCATTAAATTAAAATTTATCATGTATAATGTTATTTTAACCTAAATCGTTTTATTTAATTGATATACATTAAATTGATGAAATACTTTTAAAATAAATATAAATAAGAACTTTTAGAATATATTAATTCTTCAATTTTGATCAAATTTTACCCAAAAAATATAGATAATATAAAATTATAATTCAGTTATTAAATCACTAAAAATAATATTCTACATAAAATTATTTATAGTGTACTCATTATTGTAATCTACAATCCTGTAATTTTATCTCCTTATAATTTAATCAGAATAATCATCCAATCATGGATTGCCATCAGATTACTATTTTTTTAGTAATTACTTTAAAAATTATTCATACATGATTCCTAATCGATTTATAGTGGAAAAGTTAATGTTAAAAATCTGCAATCTGAAAAATCTTATAAAACTAATTTATATAGTTGATGTGGGATTCCAATACATTATTTTCATGTCAAGATTTATCAACTCGTAGGTGTGATAACGAATATTTCATAATATATAATGGTACAAATCTCACTTTATAAGCGTGAGTTTTATAAGATTAAGTTAGACTTAAAGTTCACATTTTACTATGATATCAAAGTCATTTAGAGCTTATTCTAACAAAAATATATTGGTTTTATCAAGTCACCCGCTATCAGGTCACCATTGGACCACCCATAAATATATAGTTTCACGTACGAGTTCACAAGTCTCGACTTTAGGAAAGTGTTGAAGATCTCTCATTGATTAGAGATAAGGATATTTGGTAGCATATAAGTGGATGTAGAGCTTATTTTATGAACTGACTTCATAAGGTTTAGTTAGATTTAAATTTCGATTCTGAATAAACAAGATGTAAAAATTATATTCTTATTTTATATGTAGTCTTTTTTTTATAATGTATTTAATTAGAATATGAAGAGTTTTTATTACCTCATCCATAATATTTTGTCATTGATAAATTTTTTGTAATGTAGTAATTATTTGAAAAGTCATATAAATTTTTCTTTAATTATTCATAATGTAAAAATTATTATAATGAAAACGTATCAAAATCAAAATTAAACTCTTTATTTAAGTAAGCTAAATAATTATATTATTTTACCTCATTGAAAAATAAATGATCCCATCTCTGCAAATGCGCAATGAATTGTTATTATTTTATTATAGTTTTTTCTTTACGTTTTATTAGGTGAATCATGACTAAGTTGAACCAAACTGTGATTTAGGTTTTTCTTTGTGACTGCCCATTTTTCTTTTGAAGAACTCGGCTTAATCCATAGTAATTAACATTATTAAATTTAGGTTTAAGTATCTCTCCAGTTCAAAACAGTCAAATTCATCCCTATTCTTAGTAACAATCTTTGCAGCATAGAGGACATTCATACCACACGGATACATAAATTGATAATAAAGATTTATCTGACAAGTATGTTCGAGATTATTTTTTGAAGCAGAAAGATGTTTTTCATGACTGGTTCACAAAGATTTGTTTCTTATTTTATAATCATAATAACAATTTATACAATAAAGTTTGAATTTTGAAAAAATTAATGTATTTTTTCTTTTTAAAATTGTGTTAGAACCGTACTAGAATTATCAGAAATCTAACAAATACTTTTTGAACTTCCACTTCACGGATACGTATCCTACATGTGTCATACAAGTGTTTGAGCTTCATAAATGGCAACTAAAAAATTAAAATTAAAATTCACTCATAGATGCCAACTAAAAAATTAAAATTATTTTTTTGTCAAAATACAAACAAATACATCTCTTATAAATTTTAATAAGTTTCTATCCGTTTATTTTTAATTGTCAAATTTCATAAATATTTATTTATTATTTTCAGAGTTCAATAAAGCATTAATTATTTTTAATTTCAAATTAATGTACCCTTATATATTTACTTTAAATAAAATGAAGACTTACTAAATTTTGTTTTATTAGAATTAAAAGTTGATTATATTTCTTTTTTTTTTTACATAAAAATACTAAGAACAAATGGTACATAATACGCAGCAAAAATAACTAAACTTTTTAACTTGTGTTGTATTTGAGAGTGGTTGTTCACCAAATATTTGTTTAAGAATTAGGATTAAAAATAAAGACACAAGATTTGTAAATTTTGATTTGTGAAGGAGTAGATTAAACTCCGAACATTGTTCTTTGCTTGGAGTGAGTGAGAGTCAATTCTTCTTTTCGTCTCTTTTCTTTGGAAGAAACAACGAAACGAGTCAAGATAAAATCCCGAGCGGGAGAGGGTTTGAGAGAAATTGAAATGTCTCAGACGAAGAAATTGACGCCGAATCTGGATCAGCAGAGCACGAAGGTGCTGAATCTCACCGTGCTCCAGCGAATCGATCCATTCATCGACGAGATACTCTTCACCGCCGCTCATGTCTCCTTCTACGACTTCAACATCGAAAGCAACCAGTGGGTTCGTTCTTCTCTTCTCTTCTCTTCTCACTTCGTCGCACTTTCTTCTCTCATCTTTTTGCTCACTCACTGTAGAGTCGCAAGGATGTCGAAGGATCTCTCTTCGTTGTCAAGAGGTGAGTTCATCAACAACACTGTCTCTTCTCTCGCTATTCTTTGTATGCATTGATGCATTCATATGCACCAAGATCGATCATCATTTTCTTTTTTTGATTCAGGAATTCACAGCCACGGTTTCAGTTTATTGTGATGAATCGACGAAATACAGGTTCAGATTTGTTTTGAAACCGTATTATTACTATTACTTTTATTCGGAAAAATAGTTTGACTAGAAGAAACAAAGAACGGTTTAGGGGCTAGATTCAAGTAAGCTAATTATTGATGTAAGTAAAAAATGCTGTTTTTGGTAATGCAAAATTTATTATTGCCGCATTTCTGAATCTTTGGCATCTATTATCTACTCAACAACTTTCTCTCTGAATTTTGCCCCGAGTCTTGACAGATAACCTGGTGGAGAATCTATTGGATTTTGAGTATGAACTTAAAAAACCGTACCTATTATATCGGAATGCAGCTCAAGAAGTTAATGGTATATGGTTTTACAATCCAGACGAATGTGAGGAAGTTGCAAATCTTTTTAACAGGTATGATATTTTTCGATTTTTCTCCATTCAAGTTACTTTAGTGTTTTTTTTTTTTCTTTAGTTATTTACAGTTACAACTTACAGCATGCTAACTTCAACCAATCTGGTCTAAACTGTTGTGTGTGTATGTTTATTTTTCTGGTTAGTGATGCATGAAATTGGGTGCAGGATAATCTTATTTATTTTCCAAATTCAATTTACAGAATACTTAATTTGTACCCAAAGGCATCTCCAACTACAACACCGCCTGCTAACAGAAGGTAAGGATTTTTTGTAAATTTTATAAAATGTGAAGTTGTTTCAATTGCATAGTTATCGGCCACCATGATATAACGATTGAGTGACAGCCTTTGGCAACTAAAAATTTCAGATTGTTGACCACTTTTACATTTGCAGAAGCCTAGTGTCCCTATTTATGTGTAGAACAGATTATTTAGCGAGATGTCGTTCAACTATGTGGAGTTTGGGGTCGATTGCTCTGCACCACTGTGTTGTGCTGCTTATATATTTGAAATTCCAAACAACATCGACTTTAACATTTCATTTGTGAAGAAATTTCTTATTCAAAATGAAAAATTACTTTAATAGAGTACTTTTGTTTGGGTTTTCTTGTCCAACGAATGTGCTTGCTCAAAATTCAAACTACATTTATTTATTTCCCCCACTTAGTGATCTCTGCTGTTGGATTTATAAGTAATAAAAGTTGCATGTCTAATGTCTGATGTTTTTATACATTACAGTGAGTTTGAGGAACACCAGCCAGTGTCAATTATACCAGAAAGCTCTCTAGAATCGTCTTCAGCTGCTGCTTCTGCAATTGATTCTGTTGAAGATCCTGTATTCACAAACTTCTTCAGCGTAATGTTGTTAAATGTCTATTTTCTATGCTTTTTGGTTAATACTTCCGCAATTTCTATGTTAAGTTTCACTTCTTATTATATGATGATGTCTGTGGCTTAAGAATTTATTTTTAATTCAATTGTTGCAGACATTGAAGGCTACTGGAAATTATGCTTCCAATGTAGAAAATGATAGGCAGCATTCTACGACCGTCACTTCTGCTGCTCCTAGTGGTTTATTTTCTCCTTCACCTATCGTGCAAATACCTGCCTCTCATTCAACCTCATCTATATCAGGTTTCCCTGTTGACTCTCTTGAAACAGTCAAGAGTGGCAATCAAGCCATTAGTCTTGTTAAGCCTTCTACTTTTTTCACATCCACTTCATCTTCACTGTTAGCTCCACCTATTTCTTCATCTGTGCTGCATAGTTCAGTTGTGAATCATTCCCTGAATCTGCCACGACCATATGGCACACCAGTACTTCAACCCTTCCCGCCTCCTATTCCTCCTCTATCTCTTACCCCTATTCCAAGCTCCAGTCCAAATAGACCTGTAATTGGCAGGGATAGCGTTCGCGATGCACTTTTATCATTGGTTCAGGTATTTCACTATTTTCCCATCTTTGTTTAGTTCCCTTGTGTTTCTTGACCGTTATTAATTTAGTTCTATTTTTAGATTGTCATTCAATTCTTTTATTTTGGGGTGGGTGCGTAACTTAAATAAGGGGGAAATAACGACTACTAGTGTCCTCCTTAGTATCATTAGGGTGTGTGACAAAGGATTATAGGAGTTCTTCCCACTGCAGAAAGTCCAGTTTGAGCCATAGCCATTGTTGTTAAGGGGTTGGCAGTTGCTTCAAGAGAGACGTCTGAATTATCTATTTATTTTATTTATAATTTCGTCTGGGCACTACTAAAGAGTCCGAACTTATTCAGACATAAAAAGCAGACCAAACGGGTCGTAAACCTTCGTATGTGGAAAATATTCTAGTTAAGTTAATAATGACTATTTAGCTTGCTATTAGACTGGAAGTGTGCACTAATCCTAATTATTATTATTATTGAGATTTTGTTTCATATAACAAAATTCCGGAGATGCAATTTTTGAAAAAATTGTGAATAGTTGAAGAAGGGCGTAACTAAAATAAGGTTTTGTAAACCTGACACATAGGAACCCACCTCTACTCTTACTAACTAGTATTAAGGGTGGGCAAAAAAATCCAAATTACAAAATCCAATCCATAATTATCCAAATCCATATTAGTTTTAATCCATTTAAATGGATTTATCTTAAATCCAAATTCATATTTTTGGATTTTAAATCCAATTCATTTAATTGGATATGAATTAAATATAGATTGGATACATTTTTGGATTATCCAAATTGCATTTTGGGTTGGATTTTGACTTGGTCCGATCCAGATTGAGCCAAGACAATTCGGGCCCAGGTTGAGCAAAGTCGGCCCAAGTCCACGTCGAGCTGAGTCATCCAGACCCAAGTCGAATTGAGTCAGTATGGGCCAAAGTCGAGTCAAGTCATTTCGGGCCAAAGTCGAGCCAAGTCAACCCTCGGTCAAGTCGAGCTGAGTGGTCGATATTGAGTCGACCCGAGTCGGTCGGGGCCGATATTGAGCCGAGTTGGCCCATGCCAATGTCTAGTCGAGCCAGTCCAGGCCCATGTCGAGCTGAGTCTTTCGGGTCCAATATTGAATCGAGCAAGCCCGAACCGATATCCAGACGACATAACCAGGGCTAATGTCAGCCCGAGTGGGCCCAGGCCGATGTTGAGTCGAGCGGGCCAAGGCCGATATTAAGTCGAGCGGGCCTGGGCCAATATTGAGTCGAGCAGGCCCAAGCAAATGTCAAGATGAGCGGGCCCAAGCCCATGTCGAGCCAAGTAGTCCCAGGCCCATGTCTAGCCGAGCAGGCCCGGGCCAAATTCAAGCCGAGCAAGTCTGGGTCGATGTCAAGCCGAGTGGGCTCGGACCAATGTAGAGTCAAGCGAGCCCGGGCCGATGTCGATCCGAGCAAGCCCTGGACGATGTCGAGCTGAGAAAGCCTGGGCCGATGTCGAGTCGAGCGGGCCCAAGCCGATGTCAAGTCGTTCGGGCCCAAGCCGATGTCGAGTCGTCTGGGCTCGGACCGATTTCAAATCATTTAGGCCCGGGCCGATGTTGAGCCGAATGTGCTTGGGTCGATGTCCAATAGAGTGGGTCCGAGCCGATGTCGAGCCAAGCAGGTTCGTGCCAATGTTTATCTGAGCGGGCCTGGGCTGAAGTTGAGCTGAGCGGGCCCGGGCCTGATGTCAATTCATTCGGGCCCAGGTCGATGTCAAGTTGTTCGGGCCCAGGTCGATGTCGAGTCAAGCGGGCTCGGGGCGATGTCTAGTTGATCGGGCTCGAACCGATGTCGAGTTGTTCAGGCCCGGACTGATGTCGAGTCGTCTAGGTCGAGGCAGATGTCGAGCTGTTCGGGCCCGAACTGATGTCGAGTTCTTCGAGCTCTGACCGTTGTCGAGTTGTTCGGGCCCAATCCAAATTGAGCCAAGACAATTCAGGCCCAGGTTGAGCAAAGTCGGCCGAAGTCCACGTCGAGCTGAGTGGCCGATATTGAGCCGAGTTGGCCCATGCCAATGTTTAGTTGAGCCAGTCCATACCCATGTCGAGTTGAGTCTTTCGGGTCCAATATTGAGTCGAGCAGGCCTGAGCCGATATCCAGACGACAAAGCCAGGGCTAATGTCGACCCGAGTGGGCGCATGTCGATGTCGAGTCGAGCAGGTCCAGGTCAATGTCGAGCCGAGCAGGCCCGAGCAAATGTCAAGCTGATGTTGAGCCGAGCGGGCTCGAGCCCATGTTGAGACGAGTGGGCCCGACCTATGTTGAGCCAAGTAGTCCCAGGCCCATGTCTAGCAGAGCAAGCCCGGGCCAAATTCAAGCTGAGCAAGCCTGGGCCAATGTCGATCCGAGCGGGCTCAGACGAATGTTGAGCCAAGCAAGCCCGGGCCGTTGCCGAGCGGGCCTGGGCTGATGTCGAGTCGAGCGGGCCTAGGCCGATGTCAAGTCGTTCGGTGTCGAGTCGTCTGGGCTCAAGCCGATGTCGAGCTGAGCGAGCTCGGGCTGATGTCTTATTGAGCGGGCCCGAGCCGATGTCGAGCCAAGCGGGCTCGTGTCAATGTTTATCCGAGCGGGCCTGGGCTGAAGTGGAGTTGAGCAGGCTCGAGCCTGATGTCGAGTCGTTCGGGTCGAGGTCGAGCGGGCTCGGGGCGATGTCAAGTTGTTGGGGCCCGAACTGATGTCGAGTCGTCCAGGTCGAGGCCGATGTCGAGTTGTTCGGGCCCGAACCGATGTCTAGTATTTCAGGCCCAGACTGATGTCGAGTTGTTCGGGCTCGGACCGTTGTCGAGTTGTTCGGGCTCGGACCGATGTCGAGTTGTTCGGGCTCGGACCAGTGTCGAGTTGTTCGAGCCCGGACCGATGTCGAGTTGTTCGGACCCGGATCGATGTCGAGTCGTTCGGGCTCAGAACGATGTCGAGTCGTTTGGGCCCGATTAGATGTCGCGTCGTCCGGGCTCGAGTCGATATCGAGTCGTCTGTGTCTGGGCTGATGTAGAACCGAGTTGGTCCTTGTCCAGATTGAGTCGGCTTAGACCCAGTTCGAGCCAAGTTAGTCTGTGTTATCAAAATGAATTTAATCTAATTAACAAAGTGAATTTAATATAAATTTAATCCACTTTAAATGAATTTAAAAAAAATCCAAATATATTTCATCTAGTTAAAGTGGAATTGGATTTTAAATCCAATCCATTTATTTGAATTTGGAATTGATGTAGATTGGATTTTGAATACAGAAATCATAGATTTTCATGTTTTGATTTTCATGTTTTTATTACTTCTTTTTTGTGTTTTTTATTTCAATATGAATTTAACCTCTGGTCTACAAATTGAATTAACAAAATTGTTTTATTTTTTTGTGTAATGCTTGCAATATTTTGACGCCTCTTGTTAACTTTTTATATAGTTTCTCTACTAACGGAATTTTCCTGTGTTAGGATGATCAATTCATTGACATGATGTTCCAGGCATTACTGAAGGTGAATCATTCATGAGTAGTAAAACTCTTGAAGGTTGGATGGAAAATGCATATAAATTAGTTCTGTATATAGTTACACACCGACACGTCTAACAGGAGGTGTAACTTAGTATATAGAGACATCCGTCGTCTTTAGCTTTAGCCACAACTTTGCATGATATATCGGTAATGGCCAATTCCACAATATACTAACAAATCATACGGTGCATATTAATACACTTTATTACCTTCACCACTGAGTTTGTGTGTGTATACGTGGACAAGTTCTTAGTGAAAATAATGGTTAAAATATAGCGTGATTTTAATTGCTATGTTGATCTAAAGATTGTTCCACGTTTACACAAAATAAACTAATGGTGAAAGTAATGTGCATTTTTACACTGTAACTCTGTAGTGTATTGTAGAAATAGCCGTGTATGTTTCTGCACAATGATAAGTGTTTCCATGTCAGTGTCGCCTTATTACCCTTTGTTGTATGTACTGTGTTTTTAAATTCAGTTATGGTTCTGTCGGACAAGTCCTCTCTCTATGGACTAATCAAGATATATGTACAATCCCATGTTTAGCATGCTGTTAGATATAAATCAATAAAAATTTATGTTAATTTAATCCTTAAATTTGCTGAATGTGAAAATTTGAAGACCCATTGTTTTATCTCTTTTCGTCATGAACTTGAGCAACTGATGCTTCTTATTTGTGAGCAATACAATTAGGGGCAAAAGCAACGAAATGGTTTTTTTTTTTTAAATTATAGTAAGTCATATGTGGTAGAATGACTTTAGAAAGAAGTCGTATTTTTAAATAAAATTTCATTTTTTTCTAGTTTTTAATATTTTTAAGAAGAGGTAAAGATACGATTGTTACTTTTTTTGTGTGCAAAAAGTCGTATGACTCATGAAATTTATTTAACTTATTGAGAGACTTAGTCTACATTTTCTTCAATAACTTTCCTTAATTTCAACAACACTGACACCATAATAATGTGATGTCACAAAAAAGAAAAAAAAATGTTATTATTAACAATAATTGCATCCATTCTTTTTATCTTTAGAGATTTTCAAGATTCAATATTTTTTTAATTGTATTTTCTTCAACATCAACCTCTTCAATGAATCATTGTACTTTACCACTTTTTTTTTAAAATACAAACGTAAGACACAGTTTAAATAGAATAATAAGACACAAATAAAGACAATATTACACATCCAACTAACCTTGAGAAAACAAAACATAAAACACAAAAAAAGTCTCTTTGTTTTTTAATAGAAGGCTTTAATTTCCTGCATCCTCATTTTCTGAACTTGCACCCCCACCCACAATTAGGTTAAATGACTGAGTTGTTCCGTACACTTCTTCCTTATTACATCCGTCACCACTACCACCGCTTCAGCACCATCGCCACTCGAGAAGAAGAGAAGGAGAATCCTACATCTAATTCTTGAAAATTTCTTTCTGAAAAACTCATTATAATCTGAAAAGTATTATATATGTTCTAGAAAAGTAATTATGAAGTCTTGTATAAGAAGCTTATTTTGAAATATATTATGAAAATCTTACTATTCTGAAAAAACTTGTTTTAACATGTATTTCATCAATTCTTTAAAGTATGTTATGAAAAAAATTAAATCAGACAATTAAAAAATCACTTTAAAATAAATAAAGTAATCATTTTAAAAATTATGGAGTTGCAGGTTCAAATATGGAGTTGCAGTCTCAAAATTGGGGTGGTAAAAGTCTAAATAGAATAATAAGACATAAAATAGAATCAAGGTTACACATCCAATTAACCTTCACAAAACGTAAACACAAAGAAAGAAGAGGCAATGCAAATTTAATTCATAAAATAATTTTCAAGGATAAACACACTGGTAATCATGATGATGAGAAAATTTAGAAAAGAAGTGAAAATAAGAATGTAGAATTTTGTAATCCTTGAATAATCGAGAGAAGTTATGTCTATTTTAAACGAGTATGTCATAACTAATGATTCCACACTAAATTATACTTCAATATAATTTGGTGATAAAGAGCATAAGTTGCATTAAAAATAAGACTTCAAAGGAGAAGAAGGAAATTAGAGGAACATAGATAATTGAAAACTTCATCACATCTTTAATCCTCTAGAGAAGAGAATATCTCCATAGGGCACCTTTTGCTCCACTTTCAACGCATCACCGGAAGCAAGAACTATGCAAATGAAAGAATTAAATTAGACTCTATAACTTAGAATGTTGATTTTAGAAAAAGAGTTTAACTTTTATTCTTTTAATGAATTAAAACCTTAAACCTTATAAGTTTTTGAAAGTTTACCATAATTATTCTAAATGTCTTAGTTTATGCTTGAATGATGGTACGTAGTGAATATAGTCATTAAACTACTATTTTAAAGATTTAAAGTAATATGTGACCATTTTTTTTGTTTTAAGCATCCATAATTTTTTTCTTAAATTAACTTTTCTAATTAATTAATAAAATAAATATTTTAATCCATTTTATCATAACAGTCAAATATGTTCCTAATATACAAACATAAGACATAAGAGTCGTAATATGTATATTATATCTTAATACAAAAGATCATATTACAATATTTTAATTTAACAAACATACAAACATGTGTGGAATAGAATTATCGGAGTTAATACCGGATACATAAATCAACTTTTATTTATTTATTAGATAAATAATTTGAAAAAATATTAAATATTTCAAATAAAAATTGAGAATTTAAATGTATTAAACCTATTTTAAATATAGGATAGATAAAGGAACTAAAGAATAAATACCACAAATTTGATAGAAAAGTTGTGATGCCGATGTTCGTGTCATTCCAGCAGCTAGATTATGGAGGGATTCAACGGGAGGAGTTCCAGGCGTGTCAAAGTGTGCCTTCAATTGTCTGTTCAAACACAACAAATATGCATTATTTTACCTAAAATTAAATCTGTAATGATGGTTAATAATTACTTAAAGAGATTCATACGCTTGTATGGAATAGGTTATCCTGTCACTGGGATGATTGATGTTAACTTGCGTTTGCGTGGATCCTGTTCCCACGAGAAGTTCTGAAAAGGAACTTGTGAGGTTGACTTGTGTCATAAGTAAATAAAGAATATACCACTGCAGGTGGTCCTCTTCCAATCTTAGAAAAAGCCTTAACAAGTAATATACCTTGATCAGGCGTGAGACCATCTTCATAAAGCCTAGCTAACTTGAAATTTACATCCTCCACTAGTGGCTCAAGACCTCCACTGCTGTTTGCTGATGGAGAATACCTTCTGTTTTTTAATCTGTTAATATTTCTGAAGCTTCAGACTACAACAAATCTTATTCAACAAATGCAAAACTACAATATCTTTTGTCCTTTAGACATCAAGGTGGAATGGACATTTGAAACTATGACGAGTATGCGATAGGTTATAAATTGAATCAACTACCTTCCCGAATCAAAGTCTGAATGTGAGGCAGGACCATGTTCAGACGCTGGTCTTGGAAAGGAATGTGCACTGTCTCCTAGAAAAAACATATTATGTCGTATTTTCTTAGTCATAGAAGTCCATTAGAGAATTGAAAGATCCAATATAGAAATCAATAAAAAAAATACCGGCTTTCCTTGATGAGACATGCGGAGTAGATTCATGCCCTCTCAATAGACTAGCCTACTGTGAAAATCTTCAGAAGGCTTCACATTTGGACATTTTATTAGAAATAAGCTACATGTCCTCCTAAAATAAAGAAAAAGCAAATCAAAAGATGGAGTATAAGACTAACAAATTGCATGAAATCTCCATTGTGTACTCCTTGAGGCGATGAAAATGATGGTTCTGGAGGATGGTAGGCTGAAATCCTTTCTGGCATAAAATTGAGTTTGTTACTTTATGCTAAATTCCATATAAAGGTTTATTACTTTCTTAAGATCACCAAAGAGACTTTATGCTCACCTGAAGGTGAATCGTGGGGTGGTTGAATGCTCTTAATCCATAAGTCAAGAATAGGTGCTGGATAATATATATTATTATTTTCAGCTGTAAATGAATCACCAATTAGCGCAACAGGTGGCAGCTTCATGAGGTTGGCTATCTTTGTTGATGACAAAACATTGGTTTGCTGCAACAGAGAGAAGGTATTCTTTATAGTGGAAGCATTTTGTAGAAAATATAATTAGATTTCAAATTTTATCTGCTTCTCTTCTCTTTTCTTTTCTTCTTTTTTATGATATTGGACTCTCCCGTCATCTTTCTTTCAAAAATTGTCTGGTTCCTAAAATATCAGATATAGAAAACAACATATGAAAAACCTTTTTCTTTCTTCCCCTTCGCGAGACAATATCAGAAGCATCCTGAAGCCAGTGTTGGTATATGTGAACAGGAAGAATGGTTTGCTCATAATCCATTTCGATACCCAATCTTTCTCTTCTTTTCCTTTTATTTGGTCCTCGCCTTCTAGGTTCCTGTTGCATTGCATTTCTAAGGTCAGTCATTTCTTTTTCTCATCGTAATGGTCATTGTAGTAGTACCTGTCTAGGTGTCACGGCTTCATTAGGTTGTTGATTGTTCTGTTGTCCCGGAAGGTCTTGAAACATATCAGCTGCACAAGTTATATGTCAGCAAACAATTTTCATTCTTTCTTATTTACTTTTTATATTGAAAAGGTTTAATTATTTTCACAACACGTCTATTTTAATATTCACCTGACTCATAAGGAAAAAACTATATCTTATATTGTCTTCACACTAAATGGTAATACCATGATCACTAAATTCTAATCATAATACTTCAGTTTCTGTGCTAAATATGCCCTTTTACAAGTCAACTTATGATACTAAAATAACATTTTACCTACACGCCACCAACTAAAAGTTAAATTTTTTTATCTTCCATAGTCATTTGTCAAGACTAAATCTCCTCTCTGTTAGGTAAGGTAGAGCAGGACGTGGAGAGATACGCAGGCTGTTCATACAATTCAGTATGAAAAGTCCATTATTCCCCTACAATTCTTAAGCTATATGTACAAATCTAGTCCAATAATTAAAAAGACAAAATGTTAAAAACGAAAGCAACATTATTGTAAATGATTATTATCCTAATCACCTCTGGTGGGCTGGTCTTCATGAGGTAGGGAGGGTATAAGCATGCTTGGAATTTGATCTCTAGAAGTTATATTTACCTGTGTTTCCTCATCTCCTTCAATATCAAACCTGCCACAATCATCCAAAAAAATAAATGGATTTTGCAAGAAATTAAAGACTACTATACAAAGTAAGAGGATTTAAACTAAACCTCTCAAAGCAATTTAATGGATCCGCATTAGCTTGGAATGTTTCAAAGCGTTCAAACAAGGTAATATTCTCTACGTCAGCTGAGAATGGTAAGAGTGAGCAAATTGACACTTGCATGAACTATACATATATGTTTAGCAAATCCAAAGAAGACAACCTTGATGAAATTTAGATGGATCTTGGTCCTCTCTTGCTTCGTTATTAGTGAAGGGTAAACCCACACTATCAAGTCGCTGCAATAAACAGGGTTTGGATTAGCCTAACCTCTCAATGTTTATTGATTAGTTTTTTTCCCTTTCTAATTCCATATAGTGAGACCAGGTACGTATACCATAGCAAACACGTTTGTCTCACTAATCCCTGGCAGAGTAACAGCCTCTTTCCTGTCAAAGAGAAAGAGTTACTATAGATTAAATATGGATTAATGATATACAGACAATTTTCCTTAAATCTTTGAAAAAAAAATAATGAAATTACTCACTGAAAAAGATAAAATTAAAAACTAAAAGTAAAGAATTCAGATAAAATTGTTGTTCGCTGAAAGGACATTCAACATTAAGTTAATCATGAAAACAGAGATTCAAAGTTTACCATAAAGGAGCTTCACTTTTCTCTAATACACAATCACCACTCCTCCTGGTAAAAACGCAACAACATTAAGTATAGGCGCGGAGATATGCTATATTTCTACCTATAATCTGAAATAGAAATTGAAACTGAAGATAGCATTGGATCAACAGAGAGCACCATGAGAATTCCAGAAAGTCTAAGAGCCATGGGAACCGATGGGTTCAGAATCTCTTCGCTATGAAAGAAGTACAAGAAACAAAAAAATAATATATCAGCTCCCTTGGCAATGTATATGACTCTAGGCTACAAAAAAAAACGTACAAGTAATATTACCAGATCTTAATGATGTTGAGCTTGTCCAGCTTTTTGCGTGCATAGTCGCAGCCATCCTTCATGAAGAACCAGTGAGAATGCGACTAATATTTTTATTTTTCATTTTAGAAACAAACGCAGATGTTAAATAAAATTGAAATCCATAATCACCGATTAGGTTACACGGATAAAAAAACGAAGCAACAACGATGCAGCTGGTTTTGCATGATCACATTCTCTACCTAGAATAGATATATAGTGCTCGTACTCGTATATAACAAATACAGTGGAAAGCAGGATGTGAAATAAATGGAAACGGAGTTACCATATTTGGCCAAGAGGAGCCTTCCGAGCAAGAAGCTGGTGTGAGTAAAACATCTTCAATACAGGAGAAATTCAACTATCTGTATATACATACATATTCACCAAATAGCAAAACCTCTGATTATCTTAAAAGAAGAATTTGAAAGCAAACCTTGCAAAAAAAAGACTCATTAATAGCTTCGCATTACAACACTTTTTACCCGCCAAATGCAATGGCTTGTAATGTGGCAAACAAAGACCTACACGCGGTGCACCGAATTTCCCCATGCTACAAAACATGACTATAACACGTGTCAGTGGAATAGCAGTGTTAAACGCACTCCTGACTGTTTGAGTGGGCTCCACATGTCAACGATTTTTCTCTTTTTTTTTTGTTCATTGAAGCTTAATTCGTTAGAAAAATGTGAAAACCCATAAAAATTGGACACGCGCCTTGAGGGACGTTTGGTTTACATCACAGTGTCGTGACTCTCATTTTCATTGCTCCATCTATACTTCACTCACCAACTACCAAGCCCAATCCCAATCCCGGACAGAGAATCGAGCTTTGGTAGATGGAGGAGGCACTGGTGGAAGTGTGCGAGCCCGCAGAGGTGCGCATAGAGTTCGCACTCAACTGCAAGTGCCGAGCTGCGGCTTCGTTCTCTAAACCCAACCTCACCAGTGGCCTTCAAGATCAAAACCTCATTGCCAAAAAAGTTTCTGGTCAACCAACTGGGTGGACTCATTCTCCCTTTATCCTTCGACACCTTCAAAGTCATCCTTAAGCCGCAGTCTCGTCTCCCTCGCTCCCACTCCGACCGCTTCCTCGTGAAAACCGCCGAGTTCGCCGCGAAGGCGAACTCGTCCGTATCCAACATTTAGAATATTTGAAAGATAGGGTGCAGATTCAAATTGGTATGGTGCAGGAAGAATTTGTCATGCTACGTAGGTAGGAGGTGGGCCTGTAGCAACCTAAGCCCAACACTGAGTTGGGCTTCTGGTGTATGTTGAGCCCGTTTGCTCTGCGAATATGCCATGCAACATAAACTCTTCATTTCCCTTGTTCACTGTCTGCAACATCGAATTGAATTCCATGGCGGCTGTGAGAAAAATAATTCAGGTCAATAAAAATAAAACCTTTGCGCCATCTCTTTTAGCTTTTCGCCGAGGAATTGCTTACAAGCTTTTTGTTGGAGGTATGAACTCTCCTTTTCTTTTCCGCCGATGAAATCACTGTATGTTTTGTTCCTTCAGGCCAAAATTAAGGAAATTAATTTATGCTGTTTAATGCCCTTTGTTTCTGTTGATGAAATCTATAGAATAGTTTCATATTGCTTTTTTATTTGCTTCTTGATGTGAATGATAAGCTTCTTGATACTCTCAGCAATAGCAATTATTTAGACTGTGTTTCTTGAACTGAGCATGCCCTAAGGTTAAGTGTTGTGTCTTGCATATCTTTTATGCTCATATATTGGAAATCAGATTTGTCCAAACATTTTTTAAGTAATTAGCCTGCGGATTCTGTTTCAAATTCATTTTATTAATTTGAAATGCATGAATCGATCTTAATTTGGAAGGGGGTTATTTATCCATGGAGCTGGTTCCTCATTGTTTTTCAGGACTGTCCTTCTACACCACAGAGAAAGCATTGTCAGATGCATTTTCCAACTACGGGCAAGTTATTGAAGGTATCAAATCAACAATGAAATGCACTAACATTAATCCACTCTGTGTCATCTCATTGTATGATTTTTCTGGTCTTTGACAATTCTGCTGAGTTTCTGTTTTGCAGCAAAAGTTGTGACAGATAGGGTGTCAGACAGATCCAAGGGATTTGGGTTTGTCACCTTTGCTTCACCAGACGAGGCTGAGAATGCCATAACAGAGATGAAAGGAAAGGTAATGATGAAATTTGGGTTTTTACACTAAAATAGTGTATTTTTTAAAAAAAATTATGATTTTGAGTAAAAAAAAGTTGTACTCCATGCATGGCTTCAACTTCAGACTACACATACCCTGTGATACGACTTCCAATCTGAAGAAAAAAAAACACTACTTTGTGCAAATATTAAAATTTGGGAGTCTTGTGTTCTTTGTTGGGTGGGGACTTAGAAGTGAGGACTAACAGAAACTTTTTACAGACAATAAATGGACGTGTTATCTTTGTTGATTATGCAAAGCCCAATATCAACGGTAATGCTGCGATGCCAATTGCCAGAGGACCTCCCGAACCAACACCAGACACTTGATATTATATATATAATGTTTAATATGGTTGAAGCAGAGACAGAGACATTTGTAAAAATGGTAGCAATCCTTCTTTTATCAGCGGAAGTGATAGGATTCATGAATTATAATACTACAGGCTGTGAGGATTTTATTGTTGTCACCAAAACAATGTACAATGTTATTGGAAAAAAGTGTTTTTGGATAAAGAAAAAATTATTATTGTTTTGAAACTGTGATCGTATTGTATCATGCCCAATCACAATAAAAATTATGATAATGAACATAAGATCATAAACTAAAATATGATAATGATGACAAGATATAATATAGATCATGTATGTTTATTAAAAATAAATGATTTTCTCAAAAATCTGGTTTTTAATTTATATTTTTATGAATTATGGAAATTGTAAAAAGTATAAATTTGACTAAATTATGCAAAAATATATTTTTATTAATATAAATACCTTTAATATTTTAAAATTTATGTAATATTTCAAAATTATTAATATCTTAAAAAATATTTAAATGACGTAATTCGAATGTGTTACAATAATTATAAGTGAAAAGGCATACAAGATAATGTCTTAAAACAAAAGTATGATATACATTAATAAAAATAAATTTTATTTATATAGTTTTTTATCAAAAAATTATAAACAAATTATATAAGTTTGCTGAAATTAATACTATGATTTAAATGTTCTTTTAAACTATTTCAATAAAAAAAAATTATCATTATAATTTAAATTTATATGCTTTCCGTGTCTTAATAAAAATACATAAATAACGAAAAATACTCTCATGTTATATACATTTTATAAACTTGAGATAAATTATAGCATGAAATCGATAAAGTATAAGAAAAATAGTATTGAAAGGAATACAATAAAATAAGTCATGTAGCTTGCACTGTCATAAAACTCTTCTTTTTAATATACGATTTCAGCTAAATGGATATTTCCAATTCACAATTAAAAAAATAAAGAAAACACCGTCTGTGGGGATCGAACCCACGACCACGTGGTTAAAAGCCACGCGCTCTACCGCTGAGCTAAGACGGCTTTGATATTTCTATAATTTGTAATTAATATTTATGTATTATAATGTATATATTGTAATCACTATTTGAAGTTGGTTATTATTGTCCTATCAATTTCTATTGTTTGTAGATTTAATATTTTGTGGAAAGGTAGATGTTTTTTAAACTATCTTATCGAATACGTCATCTTACCAAAGTAAAAGGTATCAACAGTAACAACATGATTTGGAACTTTCATGCTAGTTGCCTTCCATCTCGGATTTCTTATCCTTATTACTTGCAAGTGTTGAATGAAAATATTGACCACAAATTGGTGTAAGTTATTAATTCTTCGTTAAGATATTGTATAAGTACTCCACTATAGATGCGTCAATTAGTAGTTGGTGGTTCAAAAACAGATTGCAATTGATCAATTAACATAGTACAAGTGGCAAATGGAATTTATTTGTTGTTTGTCTTTGGATTTTGAGAAGATGCGTTGTCCTATATTAAATAAAACAGGGTGTTATCGGTTGGTTGGGAAGCTCATTTCAATCGAATTCTCTTTGCTTCTCATAAGCATCATGTCTTCCAATATTATCATGTGTGATCTTTTAAGAAAATATCCAATTCAGGGATTTGTTGCTTCTGTAAGAATAATTAAGGTCAAAATTAGAAATTATTTTTCTCTATGGGATTATACCAATTTAGTTAACGAGACGTCATATCCGTTAAAAAGTTTTAAGGGTACCAAAAAAGTTGCAGAAAGATGGAAATATAAAACTTATGTTCTGTGAAATAAAATAAAAAAATAAGCTACTGCATTTATTATGATGTGTAAGTAGTAAGTAATAAATAATTATCTTTTAATCATGAATCTAAAAGTCAAAATACATTAAAGGAGCTTGAAAGCCATAAAATATTGTAATGACATGCCGGCAAGATCTAACTCATGATCAACTATCGAAATCATATTGTCATGAACGGAATCTTCATAACCTGTTAATAACAGATTATTCATTTTACCAAGAAAATGGATTTTAAAATTACTGCAGAAGGTTCGTGCTTGATTGTGAAATCTAAATAGTAAGTAATAAATAATTGTCTAAGTATGAATCGAAAAAGTCAAATATACATAAGAGAATTGAAGGGCCTTAAAATATTGTGATCGTGGCAAGATCTATTTTGTATGGTACAACTCAACAATCTATCGAACTCATAAAATCAACGATCTTGAAAAAGGCATACACACTTATCAATCTGGTCAACTCAATCCAGCATGGTACATCACATGAATATTCATTCCAAATCCCATGTTTTTATAACTAAAATTGTTTAAATATATTGTCATTCCAATATGCTAGAGTGATGCTTCTTTCAAAAAAATCTTTCAACTTTCTTGAATTCATCAAGACTTTATCAACTCGAAATTTAATCCTTTTATTTAAGATTAATTTTCTTAATTGAAGTTTTTATCATAATGAAATAATGAAATGTGATAAAAAAAATTAAGTATTAAAGATTAAATGTAGTAAGTATCATCATGAAAATGGAAATGTAATATTTGCAAATTTCAATAATTATCAATTATCTTTTACATTATTTTATATCTAAAGTTTTGATTCTTAAGATTTGATGTAAATCTTATGACAGTTGATTGTATTTCTTTTAAAATGCTTTTTAAATAAGATTACGATCAATGAGTGACTATACATTATTATGACTATTTTTTATATATTTGTAATGATATTATAAAATAACAAGAGTTGATCATGTCTTCAAGAATTAAATAAAGACAATGAGATTACAAGGAGACCACTTTTAACATCCTTTTTGCTACCACAAAATCAGAGGCACCATTTGTCACAACTTGCACAACATTATTATTCTTCCAAATTCTTTTATTACTATGAATAGATTTTAAGACAATTGTTCCACTTGATTTATCCACAAAATGTTTGTAAGAGACACCCTTTTCCATTTGTTCAACCACCACATGTCGAACTACAACTCATTTATTCCATTCAATCATATATTTCTCTAAATGAATTTAAGTATTATCAATCGCCATCTCAAACAATGTACTCGAACTTCATGATAAGTTGGGAGCTTTGAACCCTTTCCATATTCAACAATAAATTTTAATATTTATATAAACGAAAAGTTTTTTACCAAACTAAATGATAAAAACATTGTAATATAAGTACTTACAAGTGTCTAAAACCACTAACTCAACTTTCAAACATCTTATTCATGTTTTTTTGCTTTATATTTTCTTGAACAATTCCATAAACACGTCTTTAATATTGTCAAGAACAAAGGGACCAACAATGTCATTCTTCTTTGTTCTAACAAGATAATGTTTCATTTTTACAATTCACCCTTACAAATATGTTAATAATACTCACCCTTGACTAAAAGCATATTCATAATAACCCCATTTAATATTTATTATGACAAAAACTCTCATAATAACCCCATTTAATATTTATTTTTTTCTTTTACTTTGTTTGACTCATTGTTTCCATTAATAAATTCAAATAAAGGTGAAAATCTTCATAAGATAATAAACATTTTTTTTTAAAACAACTAATTTTCCATAAAAAATAAACATTATATAATAATTCAAACTGATTTTTTCAAAAATAAATTAATAAAAATAATTATCAAACATTAACTAATTTTATATTAGAAAATAATAACAAAAAGAAATAAATATAAAAATAATTACATACTAATTTAAACAGTAACTTCAATTTTTTTTCAAAAGAAATAATATAGAAAAAATCATTTAAACAACAACTAATTCTATATTGAAAAATAAAAAATTAATATATATAATAAAAAATACATATTAATTTGATTAATAATTAAATTTTAAAAATAAAATAAAATAAATCTTAAACAGTAATTATTTTTCTTATAGGAAAAATGTAAAATAAAAAAAGTTAGGTTCACATGTTAAATTATTAAAACAAAATAAAAGATGAAGTGCTGTCTCAATGATTCTTGCAGAAGAGAATCACTGCTGCAAAATATTAAGCTTGAGTTGTTAATTTATATATTAAATTAATAAAATAAAATAAAATGGTGTGTCAGTAATTCAGAAGAAGCATTCATTAAGGCAAAATATTAAAGTTGTGTGAGTGACTTAACAAAAATAATATTATATTATATTTTAAAGTTAAAGCAGCATTTGGCACAATAAGTAAATATGCATTTTAAAATATTATAATGGAAAAACATTAAAGAAACAGTATTCTCCACTCACTGGGCTTCTTTTTCAGGAAGCTTCTTCTCCACAAAGCTTCTTCTGCATAATGCCTCTTTTGCACAGTGCCTCTTCTATGTGAGTTTCTTCTTCGGGAGTCTTCTATCTGCGAGCCTCACAGAGTAACCTTTTCTTGCCTCTTCTCTCTCTCTTTCTACTTATCAATTTATAGAAAACTTCATTCCAATCACCCTTTTCATTTATTTTTGTGTGTCAAGCTTTGTTTCGTTCATTGAAGGCATGCATACATGAACGGATCGTGCACGACGAAGTTGATTCACGAATTACACCATTCAACTTCGATTCAAATTATGATTTCAACAAGATGTATCGCTTTGAAAGATTTTTGAAATAAATCACGATTTGAATCATACGATTCTTACGATACTAACTACAGTGTCTGGAATCACTTCCTCTTGTCCATATCAAGAAGCAAGTGCACTATTCAAATCTATATATGAACTCAAACGATCTAGTAGATAATGGTTTTCTAGTCTTTCTAACTTTCTCATTTCTGGACTATATTCCTATTCTGCATCTTGTTATTCGTTGTTTATCAAGCATGCTAATAAATTCTATATTCTTTTACTGATCTTCCTAGATGATTTAATTCTTACATGTAATGATTTAGAAGAGATTACTACAATTAATTTTGATCTGTACAACAGGTTCAAAATGAAGCGCTTAAGTCACTTAATTAAAATACTTTCTCAACCTTAAAATTGCTATATCTAAATTAGGAATTCATTGTTTATCAGATATAAAGGAACTCTCATGATTAAGAAAACTCACCGAACTTAATAACGCTCGTCTCCCTAACTACATCCCATATTATAGGTTAATCAATAAGTACTCTTATACCTAACTAGTACAGTATTGGATTTTGTATATGTTGACACTATCAAAACGTCTCAATTATCAACTACTCATTTCTTAGTTTATATAACATCTATTAATTTATCTTTTACCATATCAGCCTCACTTAATTTATCACAAGGACAGTGTTAAGTGAAAGTTTTTTTAAAATAGTGTCAAAATAAACGTTTTCCACAACACTATAAAGCAACCATTTGTGTTTAAGATACATCAAAATTCACCTACAAGTTTGTTTTTTTCCAACAACTTCACTCCTTGAATAAAACTTTTAAGGATTAAGATTGGACCACATGTCTTAATTCACGCAAGTGTGTAAGTAGATATTGCATCTTCCTTCCTTCATGACTCTCTTATTAGCAACTATTACTTGTGAAGTCCAATAATTAACATTCTCATTGTAAGATATGAAATTTCCTTTCCAATTTCCAACCTTACTGTAATGTGACAACGAATCTAAGTATCATATTAACGTTCTAACTAAGCCATTGGAGTAAGTTGGAACTGCACAAACTCAAAGCAAAACATTACTCTTTAAACCCAAAATGTAGTACACTAATTAACAAACTCCACCTATTAGCAGATTGATTACTGTTTTAAGTAAGCAGTAATTAAGCCACTATAGGACGTTACATGATGAACAGAGCTTAGTTGGTTTAGTTCTATCTGTACAATTTAATTTTGGCTGTGTTTGTAGATGGGTATTGATATTGGTATTGAGGTGTGTATTATAGTATTATATTCAGAAGAAAAAGAGTGTAGAAATAGCCGCAAAGGACAAAAAAGCTAGAGTCACGCACACCATGTCCAACCTTCTTTCATCTCTCATCTTCCTTTCCTTTCTCTCCGTCTTCTTATTTATGAATTCCAAGAATCTATCTTTTTCTCCGTCCACAAATAATGTTCCCCTTTTACCCTCCAAAGCCCTTTGCAAAATCCCCAAACTCTCCCTCCCATTCAGGATCATTCCGTCCATGTCCTCCATCTGCACACACGCTTCCCTCACCTGCATCTCACTCCCGCAAGTCACAGTCACGCTGCACAGCACCGCCTCCCATGCCGAACCCCTCTCCCCGCCGCCCACCACCGTCGCGAACCGGATGCGCACCTCCCCACTCAGCCAGTGCCGCTCAACCGACACCGCCCTCCCGCTTGACACGTTCACCGCGCGCTTTCCCTCAGGATCCACCACTATCCAGCTCAGCCTCAGTTCCTCCCGGAGCCTCTCGCACGCTTCCTCGCTCCGCGGATACTCCATCGCCGTCGCCACCGCCTCCTTCGGATCCAGCACGTCAACTCTAAACGGCGAGCACCGGAACCAACCGGACTCTGTCTCCGTCTCCACCACCCGCGAAAGCACCAGCTGCCTCCCGTGGAATAGGTCCACCGCCGTGACAAGGTCCGGCGTACACTCGATGCTCGTGTGGCGACAAGTGCCTGCAGCAGCAAATGAAGGGAAGCAGTCGGAGAAAAAAGAACGCGAGGCGCGTGGGAACGTTGAGATTATGTGGCGCACCCGTGGCGTCTTGGTGGATGGCCACGTGGCATGGCAGATGTTCTCCCAGAGCTGCTCGTGTTCTGAGAGGGTATGGAGTTGGGAGCACGTGCTGGCAATTGAAGCTAGCGCGGGGCCGTCCAGGCACGTGAGGATATGGGTTTGAATTATATCGGGATGCACAGCGGAGATGGTGGTGGCGCAGCCTCCTTGGTCGATGTCGGTGGCCATGTTATTTGTGCAAGCCACAGTGTCCTTAGTTTGTTTGAAGCAATTACTTCTTTGGCCACTTTATAGAGAATATATAGAGAGAAAGCGGTGGGAAGGAATAGCCAAGGAGAGGGACGATTAAAGGGTCAAAAAGAATTCTCAGACACCTCTTCTTTTTCACTTTTTACAAGACTACCCTTTCCTACCACCGTTGACTCACACCACCATCATGTGAGACTGACTTCACTTATGGCCGATTCGGTATTTCTCTGATTGCCGTCACACACTTGAAATTTGAAAAACCAATAACACATAATTTATTCATGGAAGTGCGAACCCTCATTACAAGCTTATCACACTACCAACTAAAAACCAAAAGATGAAGATGAAGGTAGATTATGCTTGGCCTTTCCCTTGTCAAGTATCAAACTTTAAATACATAGAAAATACTTGTATAAATAGACTCACCACTTAAAACCTGCACTTTCTAACCATATTCACTCAATTTATTGCTATTTTGTTTTTTGTAATCAAATAGTTTTTGTCAACTTGCATTTAATGCAGGTAAAGTATAGATTAGTTACAAAATTATTTAATTTTTAAACATTCAAACCAATAATGCATAAACGTGTACAAGTAATATTAATATTTTTTTAAATGATTTAAAATATTAATATTTTTATTGTTTTTAACTTAAGAAGAATAAATTGAAATTAACTTGTTTTACTTTTCTAACTGTTTTTATTTTGAAATAATACAATAATTTCTTTGTGTAACATTACCTGAAATAACAGTGTGATTTTTTTTTTTCTGTAAAAAAACAGTTTGACTTTTTTGTTTTATATTATCCAATACCATTCATTATTTCATCATTTTTGTTTGGTTTAAGATCTATTATAATAATGTCCCATACTCGACCTGCAATTTTTTGACACATGTTAGGCATTTAATGGAATAAAAAACTCGTTCTGACTAGAAAAAATTGATATCTAACTATAAAGATATTGATATGAATCTGTAATTGAATTAGATACAAAAACTTCTAACAAGTCATAATGTTACCCAATTAGATGAAATTTGGAAGTGGAAATTTGTGGCTTTTTATAAGAATATATATATAATGAATCATATTATACAACGTGTCTATAACTTTACTGTAAGTACCTACATTAAGTCATTGATTATTGCTAAAAATCAATATTATTTTACTCTATACACTAGAATAAAATATTTTTATGAGATTAGTCTGTGTTATTAGATCCAAATAAACCATGGACTCAATAAAAAATATTATGTTGTAAATAAATCATGATAAAATAAAATTTAAAAATTGGTAACGCTTAAATTTTATACTTTTAAAAACACAGTCAAATCACATTGATTCCACAACATTTTTAGTATTTATCATAATCTTTATAAGTATTTTACTAAGTGCTTCATTTATTGACATACATATTTTTATATTTATATTAGTTTAATATTTAAATTAATGATTTGTTAAAATAATAATTTTATTTTTAATCAATATTTTAAATTTTCAATCAACATAAAGTGCAACAATATACTTCTAAATTATTATAATCTATCCTGTTAATTTTTTACTGAATATTTATGATTGAAAAATTTATATTTTAATTACACTTATACTTTCCGTGTTATGTGATAAGTATTTATTAGCACCGTAATAACAAAATTATTGTATTTTATGGCCTGACACTTTTTCTTATATTATTAATATTATTTTGCACGAGGCCCACGATGTATATATGCTGTACACGCAAACAATAAAATAATAGAAAAATGATTTGAATAGAAGGGTCCATTCCCTTTCCTGTTCAAATTCCATATGTTAGTACGGTAATACTGAATCTAATGTATTATACTTTTATTATTTAGGTTAAAAGCAATTTTATTGTGTATTTTTATACTTGTAAAATATTTCAATCTCATCTTTTTATGTGAGCAATGTTAGTTCCAAAATTTCATCATTTATTAAATTTTGGTTTTTTTTATTAACCTCATGTCTATATAGTAACCAAAATACTAACATAATCAATCTTTTACTTAATTAAATACTTGATGGCTAAATAATTAAGAGATGATTATTATAAAAAAAGTTGTTAAACTGCATGAGTAATCTTAATACATGAATCTTATAAAATCTTCTCTTAATATATATTTGTTCTTACAACAAGGACCAAGAATACTTGAAATGGGTTAATCAAGACTAATCCTTCAATCTTGGGCTGAATACTATCTTGGGCCGGGTACTATCTTGGGCTGGATACTTCTCTTCTTGATGGAAACTCTTGGCTTCTC
>Ga0123342_1001387_pt1 | contig 40723 bp, 32 predicted proteins | sample Turbeawhitnodule_FD_89960 | JGI IMG/M metagenome (GOLD analysis project Ga0123342, IMG submission 89960) | Root nodule microbial communities of legume samples collected from Mexico - Turtle bean Mexico white nodule | ecosystem: Host-associated > Plants > Roots > Nodule | place: Mexico: Nepantla...
ATCCATGTGTACCTCGAATAGTCATCAACTATGGTCAAGAAATATTTATGGCCATGAATTGATGGTATTGAGTATGGTCCCCAAATATCTACATGAATCAAATCAAAACATTTTTTCGATTTAAATGTACTAATAGGAAAATAAAGTCTTTTTTGCTTTGCAAAATGACAAACATCACGAACAAAAGATTTATTATATTTAACAAAAGGAAATTTATTCTTGATAATATCAATACCAGAGTTATAGAAGGATCCTAATATTAGTTGGGTGTCTTTTCTAATAATCAGTTGTTTCTCTTTATAGAGGAGAATAATTTTGGTGTCTTTTCTAATTATCAGTTGTTTCTTTTTATAGAGGTGAATAACCTTTATTTTGTCTTGTGTGTTATGATTCTAGTATTTAATTATTGATTCTTTTCCTCTTTAGTTAAACCTAGAATGAGTATACTACTTGTATATATTCAGACCATTTGTTTTTATTTGAATAATAAGAAAGAAGAGATATTCATTCTCATATCTTTTGTCTTCAGTTTACTCTTTTGTTCATCTTTGTTCTCTTTTGTTCATCTTTGTTCTATTTTGTAATATGGTATCATAGCTCTGATTAGAGCTCTGGTTGCTACATTTATCTATGGGTGACGTTGTTGATCCCTCACAAGATCTTTGTTCACATTACCATGTTAGTTTATCAGATAATTCATCCTTGAATAGAGTTTACTCTCTTATTACACAACAAGAGAGGCAAGTTTTTGGTGATCAATCAAAGGCAATGATTGCTACTAGCAAATGAGGTTATAATAACAATGCTACAATCTATGGCATGGGTGGTGGATATGGAAGAGGAAGCTATGGAAGAAGATATACTTCCAAAATTTGCAGTTATTGTGGAAAGACAGGGCATACCAGTTATACATGCTATAAAAAGCGTGGTTTTCCACCTTATTTCAAATTTAAAAATCAGAACCATCATCAAAGTCATGCAGCCTTTCACAATACAAATTTTAACAATAATGAAAAGAATCAATAATTAAATACTATAATCATAACACACAAAGACAAAATAAAGGTATTCACCTCTATAAAGAGAAGAAACAACTGATAATTATAAAAGACACTAAATTATTTTCCTCTATAAAGAGAAACAAATTGATAATTAGAAAAGACACCCAATTAATATTAGGATCCTTCTATACCTCTGATATGTGTATCCTTTTATAGTGAATGAGCCACAATTGTGTTAATATTATATGTAAAAAAATTATTTTTAATTAGATAGTCAGCCGTTTTCACAGCCAAGAGGACCATTAGGTTGGCCTTTATTTTCTGGAAGGAAATCTTACATATTGATTGCTATATATAAGAATAATTATTCTTGACGCCAATTTTACATATACTTCTTTTCCATAGCTTTATGTTAGTTAGATGTGGAAAGAAAAATAAAATAAATAAGAGTTACTAAATATTGTCTTATTGTTTGGATATAATGAAAAATAAATAAACAAATACTTATTTTTTTATTTATTATAAGAAAGTTTAAGAAATTTTCATTTGAATAAAGTAACTTTTATAATATAAGCAGACAGAACTAAAAATACTACTTGACAAAACAAACTTTCCTTTCTACTTTTTTATCATAAAAAGAGGGAATCTTTATTCTTTACACGACTCTATCATTCTAGCGATCTAGTTTCTCACTCTCTTTATTTTCTTCTTTAGACTCAGTTGCTTTCCATTAACACAGAACACAATGCTACGTTGATTCTTTGTAGTAACATTGAGAAGAGCAATTATCTTAGTTCTATTATTGATTTTTGAGGAGTAGTAAAACTGAGATTGGAGGGACCCGTGTGTGTTATGATATAATTGAGCACATGCTCTGATATTTCAGCCACTTAGTTTGCAATCTTCGAGGGTCGATGCCCAATCCTTTTCTCCATATCCTTTTGTCATAATAACTGTTCTCTTTAATCAGACTCTTTTATCTCAGTGAAATGCTACCACTCCAACACTTATTATATTATCAGAACATACTTTAAGTTCTCTTCATAATTATATAAATGTTACAAAGTGTAAACTTAATTTGATATATAATACTAGAAATTTTTATGTTTGCTACATTATTCTAAATCACTTTTCAAAATACTTTTTTCTCCTTTAAGGAGCACTATACGTAGTCCACTAGGGGTCCCATTTGAATGGAAAAAATGAGGTAAAAGAACTGTTATAGTCGTGATCCTCATTTGGTTGATTCATCTACCACATATACATGGCATTTATTTAAATAATTAAAAGAAAAGTGAGCAAGTATTTAAGGGGCATTAACAACACCTTTCAGAATCCAATAATAGAGCGAAAGAGGGTGAGTGAGAGAAAGAGAGAAGATGGAAAGAAAGGCCAACTGTGAGAATGAATATGCTATGAACAGAGGTCCTTGGTCTGCTGAAGAAGACAAAATTCTTATGAACTACGTTCAAGTCCATGGAGAAGGTAAATGGAGAGAGCTTTCCAAAAGAGCAGGTATATATATGCAATGCAGAAATATATAGAGTTTCAAAAGTATTCTACTTTCAAAATTTGATCATTTGTATTTATGTAGGCTTGAAAAGATGTGGCAAGAGTTGCAGACTTCGATGGCTGAATTATCTAAACCCAGATATAAAGAGAGGAAACATTTCTTCTGATGAAGAAGATCTCATTATCAGATTACACAAACTCTTAGGGAATAGGTACATCTGTTTATATTTTACATGCATTTACTCCATTTTTTTTTGTCAATGTATTAATATTTTATCATATTGTTATGGTGAATAGATGGTCTCTAATTGCGGGACGATTACCAGGGAGAACAGACAATGAAATTAAGAACTACTGGAACACTTATTTGAGAAAGAAGGTAGAGCAGAAGTACAATCAAAACCATGTTGTTGGCCATGACAGCAACATTCCTATCAACTTAAGCTCCAAAAATTTCTTGGATGATGTTCTTGATCCTACAAAACCCCCTCACCCAATGATGATTACACCAAAATCAATGAGGTGTACCAAGGTTATGATGCCAGGCAATGATTCAGTCAGCACAATGAATTTGATCACAACGACCAGGGACCATAATAACCCTTCTGCATCCATGTCACAAGATCACCATAACCACTGTTTAACAGGTGTTTTTCAAGACTTTGATATCAGTGACTTGTTAATGTCGTACGAGGATGATTGTCGTTTCAACGGGTATGCTTGTGTTGAAATACCAGAACGTACTTTTGAAGATGAGACTTGGAGGCTTGATGATTCAATGGTTGGAGAAGCATGGTACGAGAATTGGAAGCACGACAGTTACTTTTCACAAGAACAAGATATGGTCATGGGTTTTTCTTTCTTCTAAGAGTGGACAAAATTTAGGTACATTACTTTTAAGTGTTTTTAATACTGTTCTATAATCAAAATTAGAATTTCATTTTAGTATCATGTGCAATAAAGGTTGAAATTAAATGTTGGTACTAATTAGAAATTCTGATTTTGAATCAAGAACAGATCTAAAATCTCTTCAAGTATTTTGAATGAAATGGTCGATGATATTTAAAAAAAACAACAATGAAGTTAATAGAGCTTTTGTGGTTACTTTACTTTTGGTACGAACAGTGTGATTTTTATGAAGATGTGTAAGTTGTGTCTGGGACAATTATGCTATACCAGAAATACATTGCAATTTTGGGCTATTCTATGAAAGTTCTGAAACTAGTGTTACTATAGTATAAAGAACTGCTAAGGTTGTGTAATTCCTTTGAGTTTTTATACGGGTCTTGCAATAATATTACTTGGATTTTTTATTTTAGTAAAGTTTCAATTTAATCCTTAAATATGTAAAATATTATCTATTTAGTTTTTAAAAGAAGAAATATTTATTTTAGTTTGTACAATATCTTAAAATTACTTACCCTTGTTAAGTTTCATTACATTGTTTTTTCATTAAAATATAATTTTAAAAATTGATTTGACATTAAATAAAAATTATTTTATTATAAATTTATAATATTAAAGACTACTGTTGAAATAGAGGAAAAAGTTATAAAAGAAAAGAAGATATCAATTTTGTAAATAGTTATTATAAAAACATATACTACATTATATATATATAAGTTACGAACATAGATTGACTTTTCAAATATTAAAACAAGCCTAATAAATTAACATTTTCACCATTATTTTTTATTTGTAGTGTTTGTTGTTAATGCATAAAAACAAGAATTGTAGTAAAGAGTACACATTAGATGTTGCATGAGTTTGTGTGAACATGAAAAAATAGGCATATGTTTAAAATATAAAAATAACTATGTTAGGACTTTTTCCCATTAATTTATAATTTATTAAATATTTTGCTGTAAACAAAGCAATTGTTCTAGAATATTATGTGTATTTATTATTAAAATGAATAATTTAAATTTCAACAAATTTTAGTAAAGAAAAGGTAAAAAAAAACACTTCCAAAAGATTTGTTGTTAATACGGGATTGAAAGAAATAACTTTACTAAATGTTACTCTTATTGGACTAAATTATTTCTTCTTATATATGTACATTATCAAAACATTATTATTTTATATTAAATAATGATTCACAATTTTTAAAGTTATATATACAATTATTTTATATATTAGGTTAAATTATGTTATGTAGCTATTCCAAACTTTAAGTAATTACTATGATTTAAAAATTTACAAAAGAAATTCTTATGTTGTTTGTAAATAAAACTCAATTTATGAATAGAGATTATTGAATTTTACTAAACTCTGGTAATTTATTTAAAAACTAAAATTTAATATGAGAACAAGCTCTAGTGTGATACCTATTAAATGAATAATTATATTTTGTGTTGGTTTTTAAATATGTCTTTTTGTGGCACGAACTTTTGAATAGGTATTTATAACTTAATCAAAAAATTAATTGTTAAATATAATCATTCATTATATTTAAGCAATTAAAATGTAGTAAAATTTTAAAATTATACAGGCTTTTTTAAAATCTTAATAAAATTGTAAGGAGTTATTATATAATTTAACCATAAAAAAGTGCATTAATTCAATATTTAATGTAATAATCAATTTAAAACACAAAATTACTGAAAGAATTAAGTATGTATGATTGCAGTTTGTAGAATTAAGTTTTTTTTTTTAAATTGCTTTTGGTTAAAAGTTAAAAACAAAAGTAAGATTTACGTCATAATGAGAATTATATGTTATGTTTTATTACAAACTTATTTTTAGAAGAGATATTTTAAATATAATTTATTTCGTTATCAACTTAATTTCAATAAAATTAGGTTTGTAAAAGTAAAGAAAAATAAAATCAAGTTTTTAAATACTTACTCAATATATACTTAATTGGGCCCATATTGATGTGGGCCTAGTTTACCTTTCCATCTCTAATGGATTTGTTTCTTTGTTAACTCCAAAAGGCAATTTCTTCTTCTACCTCCTTTTTTCATCTTTTTAATTGACACCCGTCTTTCCTCTTTTTGGATTTTAAAACTCCGAACTCTAAAATACCTGGAATATAGAATTATATTTTGAATAAATTTTAGTAAATTTTAGAATTTGAAATTTATTTTATAGGTTTGAAAATATCTTTTGAACTCTAGAATTTCAAATACAATTTTATATTTTGAATATTAGAGTTTAAAAGATATTTTTGAATCCAGAAAATACATTTCAAACTGTAAAATTGGAAAACAAAATTGTATTATGAATTTTTAAAAATATAATATATTTTCTGGGTTCAAAATATCTTCTAAATTATATAATTTAAAATACAATTTTGTATTTCGAATTCTTTAAAACATATTTCTTAGAGTTTAAAAATATATTTCGAACTCTAAAATTTAGAATAGAATATTTCAAATTTTAAAATTCAGAAGTTCTACGGATTATACAATTTGAAGATGAAAAAAAAAAAAAAAATCCTGCACCTTTTGTCGAAGGGTAATTTTGAAAATGAAAGATTTAGGGAGGTGCAGGAAGATAGTGCCTAATTGCAATAATCAGCTATGGACTTTTATGGGCTTAGACCAAGGTAACATAAGGCTTATGCTGATATCTTCATGCACCTCTATGATTCCAACCTGCACTCCTATGATTTCAATCTGCATTCACACATACTCTGATCTCAATCTGCACTCTTGTACAGTATTAAAATGAGATAACATGTATGCATCCCTGTGTAGTAATGATATGAAGTAGACGGAAACTGTGACAGATAATTATAGTATTTTACTTTATACAATCTTGAAATACAAATTTGTATTTCAGAACTTACAACAAATATATTTGACATTTTAGATTATATAATTTTGGAAAAAAAAATCAATTTTACAATGCAAAATTAAAACTCATAATATTTTTAGAATAATTAAATTTATGAAGTGCAGGTTAAAATCCCTGGGATGAAAAATTAATATTATTAATAAAAACTGATAAATATATTAATTTAGTTTAACAGACTCATTTAAGAGATTAAAACTGTATAAATATACCTGGGAAAAAGAATTATAAAGAGTCAGCTGAAGGGTAATAATCATCTTCTAATTCATGTTCTATCAAGTTATTGTCATTTGACTAGAGTTTGAGGCAAGGTTTGACGAGTGAAAACCTAAGGGAATATTTTCCTTTGTTTCTTGGCTCTTTTCTTACAAAAAATAAAATATATCACTTTTTTATTTAATGTCTTTTAATAATATACAAATAAAATAGAATCCATCCATTTATTTCTGTCTCATTCTACTCTGCATTTATAAAAGGACTACTTAAAACTTTGTCAACCAAAAAAACAAGTGTTATTATAAGAGGGTTGTATGCGTATTTTAGTGATATTTTGTTAATACAGTTTTAAAAAAAATCCTTAGTAACATTTTTAGACATAATTTTGGTCATACTTTTCTTAACATGCATTAATTTGTAGCAAGCCCCTAATGCGTGTTTTATTAATTGTTCTAAAATATGAGTAGGGATTAAAGTTTTTTTTTTTTTATCAACAAGAAAAAATATATACATAAGAATCACTTCAGGGTAATCCAACCCATATACAAAAAACATGAGACGACCTTACAACACAATATCTTCCAACCGACTACTCACAACTAACCATGCCAAAAACCACAACGGCAAACAAGCTAAAGCGAAAGAAGACAAACCAGATGAACAAGACACCAATCAGAATAAGAGAAACAAGTAGAGGACAATTTAGAAGTAATCCAAGACTAAACTTTCAATTGAGCCAATGAAAAGATCTCAGAGTAGTCCAACACTCCACCTTTGAATAAAATCTTGTTCATATGACTCCAAATCTCACTAACCACCACAATCCAAATGATTTAACTCTTCCCCTTTTACCTTGCAAAAACAACAGGGAGCGCTTCCGACCGCAATCTCACGTCTAAGTAAATTAACCTTAACGACAATCTTATTTTTCATCACCCTCCAAGCGGTAACATGAGCAAAAGGCCAAGCCTTAATCCTCCAAAAGCAATTAAACATCCTCGACCAGATCCCCTCAGACCCACCTCTAAGAATCATGTACGTCGAATTAATTGAAAACTCATGAAACTTAACGTCTTTCTAGACCCACCTATCAACTTTATCCAAGACAGGACACAAGTCGTGCACTACCTCGAGGAGTTGACTAAGTTAGTCCTTCTCCCAATCAAAAAGACTTCTTCTCTACGCCAAAGACCACTCCTAGACACGGTTTGCCCAAGACCCACAATGTCCAACGGCACATGTTTCTCAACACAAAGAGAAAAAAAGCCTTGGAAACTTATTCTTCAAGATATCATTACCTACCCTCTGGTCCTCCCAGAACTTGATAATCTTCCCATTATCAACTTCCCATTTAAAGCAGTCATCGAAGTTATTACCCCAGTTCTTCAACTTCCAAATCTTTTGCAAATCTTTCCACCAAAGGGAAGCATTATAGATAAACATGTTCTCCTTCAGCTTTCTCCAGCCTCCATATTTCGACTTTAAAACCTCCTTCCACAAACACCCCCCATTAAACCCCAACCTCCAAATTCATTTACCCAACAAAGCCAAGTTAAAATCCTTAATATTATCTACTCCAAGCCCGCCACCATCTCGAGACTCACAAACCTTTTCCTAAGAAACTCAAACGATCTTTCTCCCTTTAGAACTCCACCCAGAGGAAGTTCCTCTGAATACTCACAATCTATTTCATCAAAACTATAAGCATAAAAAAACATTGACATATAGAACAATGGAATAGATGAAAGAACTGACTTGATGAGGCAAATCCTTGCCATAGATAAATTTCTACCTTTCCATCTTCTCAATCTGGACTTGATTTTATCCACCATTCAATCCCAAAACACTTCCCTCTTGTGACACCCCCCAATAGGCAACCCTAGATATTTGAAAAGGACTTTCATAACATCATAGTTAAGGATAGCCGCCAAACCTCGGATAGTGAACGAATCAACCCACAAATACTGCTTTTCAAAAAATTCACCTTCAAACTTGAGGCCAGCTTAAAACAATTTAACATTGCCTTAATGTTGAAAATACTTTTAGAATTCGCATGACAGAAAAACAGAGTATCGTCTGCATATTGAAGCATATTAACTTTAACCTTCTTACTCCCGATCTCCATACTTTCTACCGCATCAAGCTCATCAGCATTCCTAGAGACCCATGCCAAACCTTCAACCACAATAAGAAATAAAAATGGAGCGAGGGGGTTACATTGTCTCAACCCCTTAATCGGAGAAAATTCCTTAGTCGGGCTTCCGTTAACAAGAACAAAAAACGAAGCAGACTTAAGGCAAGACTTCTTAACGGGTTCGAAACCCAATCTGAACACACGTCTTTAAGTACTAGGGCTCAATGATATGACACCGATCTACTAGAGACAAACTATTTACTATTTCACTAAGTTTCCAACCAATCCTTGGAAACCAAGACCCTATCGATTCTGCTCTTCACGAATCCATTTGGTTTATACCAAGTAAATTTCCTGCCAACCATCGGGATATCCAACAGTTCTAACCTTTCAATAAAATTATTAAACTCATTAATTTCTCTGTTGTAGTATGACACAAAAACAAAACTTTTTCTTTCCTCCTTCCTCCTTATAGCATTGAAGTCCCCAACTACACACCAAACCCTATTCGAATGATTTGTCCTTACTTCACAAATCTCATCCCAAATTATCTTCTTATCCCTCAACGACCCCAAGCAATAGACATTCACAATTGTAACCTGTACACCACCACCAACCTTCCAGACCCCTTCAATAACAGAAAATTGTTCCCGTTAGAGTACCTCAACAAATGAAAACAACTATTTCTCCATATTGTAATAATCCCACCAGCGTTACTACTCGCTCCATTCTCAACCTAACCGATGTCGTTAGAGCCCCACAATAGAAAACAATTCCCCTCACCAAACTCAAAAGACGTTGTTTCTTGTAGACAAACCACGCCTACTTGTTCCAAGCTTATTAACTCTCTTAGATATCTTCTTTTAACGCTTCCTCCTAGCCCCCTAATATTTAGACTAATTATTTTCATCATCAAAAACGTTGGCCTTCTTCCTTCTGTTAGAATCCAGAGCTTCCAAGGCTTGTAAAGAACAAAAAACTACATCCTCCTCACCATTAAACAAAAATCCCATCTCCTTCCCACAATTCTAAATTTTCGAGCTTCAGACACATCATTTTTCATCCAAAACATCCTATTACAATTTCTAACAGCACTTTCGGAGATGAAATGACTAATATCCTCTGACCTCAAATCCACCGAAGAGGCAAGCTAAATATCCCTTCATACCAAGGAGGCAAAAACCTTACCCCGAAAAGGTTTAAGGTTTAAACCGACCAAACCAACGCTGTTGGCCAGCTTTCTCGGGAACAAAACTTGGCAATTTACTAGAGAAACCTAAGTTGATGCAAACAATTCATATATAGTCTTTGAATTGAATATTTGATGGAGATATGAAATTGACTAGAGATAATAGAATTTTATAATATATAATTGAATGCTTACTTATTAACCAGTTTTGTAAAGTTAAGTTAGACTTAAAGTTACTTTTAATTTGGTATTAAAGTCATCCTAGTAAGAGTTTGTTGGACTTATCAGGTCACTCACTATCAGGTTGTTATGTAAAATGTTGAATATCCCACATTGACTAAATATAAGAATATTTTATACTATACATGCATTAAAGTTTATTTTTTAACATATCATTTTCTATTAATTTGTTCCACTTAAGTGTACCTTATTTACTAAAGAGCGTGAAAGAATAACTTTGAGTCCAAGTAATGGAAACAAAGTACTTGAAATGTAGGTAAAGCCAAATTCCCAAAAGATTTATAATTGTTCATCTATTTTCTCTCTTAAGACATATGGTCCTTATCTAGGTACTTACCCCACATCATGTGTCTCAATTTTAAGCTTCTATCCAAACCAAAGCCACACACAACATGGTCCACACAGGTGACCCTTCATCTTTCATTTTCATTCCAATGTCAATTCACATATACCCATCATCATCATGTGTGATATCTTCCCCCAATAGATAAATGTTGAGTCATGCATACATACAATGCCAATTACTATTATGGATATGGTGATAATAGGGAAAGAGAGATTTCAACATTTGCTTCAGCCTTTCAGGAAACTATCAAATATAAGAACTACAATAAAAGTTCACAAGACAAACTAGAAAATGGATTCTTAGAACAATATATCCTTTCGTTTTAAAAATTAGTTTGTCTATATTAAATAAAAATTTCTACAAATTTATCATAATTAATTTCAACTTTTATTTCATTTTTCAATGAATGAAACCCAATTTTACCTAATTAAATTTTTTTTATTAAAAGACTATATCATCTAAAACAAACTTAACTATATCTTTAAAATATAAGCACTTAAATATTATTTTTTAAAATATAACAAGACACAACTTTATTATTATAAAATTTAAATTGAAAAACCTAAATTAATAAATCATAAAAGAAAACTCACTTACATGGAAACTTTACTTAAAAAAAAAGTAAAGTCCTAAAAACTGAAATCGTTTAACAAACTAGGACTTCGAAACCATCAAAGATGTAGTGACAATTTTTTTCATAAAAAATAAAATAATCATTTAGGTACAGTTGTCTATTCAAAATCTATTTATCCATTTTTTTGATATTTTTTTTTAAGGAATACAGTTGCACTAGTTTTTCTTAAAAGTCAGGTTTGGATGAACAAGTTTATATCTTTTGCTATTTAAGAAACATATTGGCATGTCAATTCTGATTGCTTGTTTTTCTTTCTTTTATAATCTTTTTGCTAATATGGAGAGAAACTTATATAAAGGGTAAGGCAAGTTTCATGGCAACACCAATTCTTAGCCCTCAACCAGGATGGGAGGTGAGTTACTGCTGCAATGCATGATAAACATTGAAGATTTGAAAATTTGATTCAATCATAGGTGCTTTTTGCTTCTTCTTTTCCCTTGTAAACATCACCTATTTCCATATCATTTCTATCCCTACCCGCTTTCTAGGCTTGAATCTTTCTATATTGGACTTGCTCCTCTTTCACTTATCTTTCATTTTAAGAAGTATTTTTTTTTTTTCATTTAGTTCTTTTTTACTTTTTTTATTTTTTTTAATTTGCATTTTTTTAAATATATTTTTTTTAAAATAAATTTTTAAGTTAATTAGAGAACAACATCTAAATATGATATTTTACGAAGGTTCTGAAACCTATGGTATTTTACGAAGGTTCTGAAGTCTATGGTATTTTACGGAGTTCTGAAACCTATGGTATTTTATGAAGATTCTGAAATCTATGATATTTTACAGAGATTTTAAAACAAATGATATTTTACGGAGATTCTAAAGCCTATGTTATTTTACAGAGGTTCTAAAATTTATGGAGGTTTTGAAAACTATGGTATTTTGCAGCGGTTCTAAAACCTATGATATTTTACAGAGGTTTTGAAACTCGTGGTATTTTACGGAGGTCCTAAAACGCATAGTATTTTACGGAGGTTATGAAATTTTACGGAGGTTCTTAAGCCCATGATATTTAACGGGGATTTTGAAAGATTTTTCCAAATGTTTAAAAAACCCCCAGGAAACACATTTCTCAAAGATGATTTAGCAGGAGAAACTGCCCTGAGTAAATGACTTAAGAGAGGTTTTAACCTTTAATAATGTAAAAATAAACTCCCGTTAAAACCATTTTTTCATGTAGTGAAGGTGTTATGATAATGTTAGAATAGATGTATATGCTAATATGGGGGTTTACTATTTTTCTAATGAATTAATATACATTATAAGTAATTATTTTTATTTGATATTTATATATAAAGATAAAATACTTAAATTTTGTTTTTTTATAAATTTATTATTATTTTTATATGTTGTGCAACTTGTTCTATAAATATTTTGTGAAACTTTACAAAATTTAAAAACAAAATATTTGGAGAAGTTATTTCTTATAAATTTTATAAAAGAAATTAGCTATGAATATTTTTTTTAAAGTCTTTTTTTAGAGATAATAATAGTTTTTTCTATTAGATGAAATATTTAAGTATCATTTACTTTTAAATTTTTTTTATTTTATAGTATGCTAGTGGTATTTTAAAAAGAATAAGTACAATTCAATACTTTTTTTATCAATAAAGAAAATCTATATACAAAGAATGAGTACATAGGAATGCTTCAACCTTATATACAAATAAATAACATATGACTATTCCTTATGTTAGCTAGTCTGTCCTTATATATTTATACAAATAATCAATCAATCCAAATGTTGTCTCCAAAGTTTGAGGTAACAAAAATTCCTTACAATGGATCAACAAATCTTGTCTCCAATATTTGATGTAGCGGGAATTCTTTACAATATTGAACCAAGAGATCCTCTCTCTATAAACATATTTAGCCCTAAAAATCCCTTTATCCCCTTAGCAAAACAACTTGAGAGGTGTGATCCTACAACATCCAACATAAAAACGAGCCACTAATTCCATTATTTCCTTTATTTCAACAATCAAATTATCACCAATCCCCTTTCCTATAACTATTCCACTTCTAGTAGTGACTGACTTACATTGCTCCTTGGATTTCTTCAACTGTTGTGCAATTTGTCCCATTTGTGTCTTCAAACTTTGAACAACAATGTCAAAGCTCCTTTATTGGACAGTTTCTCCAAGGTATCCTCCAGTTTGCTTTTCTCTCTCTTGGGATGAAGGATATAATGGTTGTTGTTGTTGCTTAAAACTTTGATTTTGCTTGCTTCTCCAACCTTGAGTATTTTTGTTGGAGAACCCACCTTGCCTTCCTTTATTTCCATATAATGAGCTTCTTCTTCAGATGAATTATTCTGATAAGTACAATGCCCATTGGAATGATCACCTCTACAAAAATCACACTTTATTGATTGACTCTGACTCTAATAAGCTTGCACAACTTGTAATTGTTGTGGAAATTTAGCCATTTGTGCAGTTAATGCTTCCAACTATTGTGTTTGAATTTAGTTTTCAGCCAAAAATGTGTTTGAAGTATTATGATCCATCATCCCCTTCTTTGGCTCATTTTTACTATCATTTTGGGCTTGATAATTTGTGGATGTCATTGCCTCAATAATCTTTGTTGCTTCTTTTGCATCAATTGCCATCATTGTACCACCAACTACAACATTTAGAAGCATCTTGTTATCATATATGAGACCATTGTGAAAAATGCTCAATTAAGCAATGTCTTCAAACCCATTATTTGGACATTTTCTCAGCGTCATTTTAAATCTTTCCCATGTCTCACAAAATGCTTTATCTGCTCCTTGTCTGAACATAGATATTTCAGACTTTGCTTTGATGTAGCAAGATAATGGAAAAAACATTTGTAGAAATTTTTCCTCTACATCCTTCCAACTATTGAGACTTTGATTTGGATGTGATTTGAGCCATTATTTTGCCTTTTCTGCTAATGAAAAAGAAAATAAACGCATATAAACATTTTCTAGATCACCTGATTGGAAGCCCATTTTTCCCACCAGTTCATAAAATGTAGACAAATGTGTATATGGATCCTCATGATCCATTGTTGTAAACGGATGGGTACTGATAAGACTAAGGAAAACGGGTTTCATCTCCAAGACCCTAGTGGTAGCAGGTATTGCAATACTAGAAAAATGCCTTGGCCCTTGCTCCATGGCATAATCTCCAAGGGTTCTCCTAGGAGGTGGTGTCTGCTCTTATGTCATATTATTCTCCTCCTGAAAAATATTAATGGGAAGGGAAGAAGTGGTTGAGGATTCCTCTCTAGCGTCTCCTTGTCTTTCTTTTGTCTTTGTCTTTTTGTTTCTTTTAGCTGCCTTTTCAATCTTTGATTCAAATAATATTTGGTCTTTGGGAATTTGACCTTCTAATATCATATAAGACAACTAAATCAAGGGTTAACACAAGGATTCACTAACAGTAATTTTTTTTTAAAAATTTAAAATTGAAAACAAATAAAGTAAAATAAAATAAATCTGAAATAAAATAACACAAATCTGCAATTAAAATGAAATAAAACAAAAGTTAAAAGCAATTAAAATATTCATAATATTTAGGAATTTATACTAAAAAATCAATTGTTTTCCGATAATGGTGTCAAAAACTTCATGACTATTTTACGAAAAGTACACCGTGTTGTAATTGCTAAGGTAGAATATCATGAGGATCCTTAAGGAAGGATATCAAACCCACAAGGAACATTGAATAATCAAGTATAAGATTCACTAAATAGAAAACAAAATAATAAAGTTTTTTGGGAGTTTGTTGTGATTGCAATAATTAAAAAGAAAGAAGTCAAAGAGATTGTTAGTTCAATTGGGAATATTGGGATTGGGGTTCGTCTTTCTTACTCTTTTGTATTTTGATTAGCATAGTAATATTTTATCTTTTGATTGATGTTGATGTCCATATAATAGTAATTTATATCGATTACTCACATAAAATTATTAAGAGAGTCTCCTAAATATTGATTTCTCGCATATTTATAAAAACTTCTTATCATTACGATTAGATGTTGATAGCAATTAACATTTCAAATCTATTCCTAACATTATCATTTAGGTTAGAAACTTATAAGTACTTTCCAGTTAAATCTAAGGATCTTGATAATGGTAAACAAGCATTACAAATAAAATGACAACAACAATCATCAATCAAGAAAAAATATTATATTTAAATATCACCTCAATACATAAGAGTTTGAACAGATTACTCTCATTCCCAAATGGTAGAATTAGCCACTCATGTTGGCTATTACAAGCATGGAAAGCATGAAAAGAAGATTCAGGATGTTTCTTCTTGACAGCTGTCTCCTCTAGGGTAAGTGTTGGTGCATTCCAACTTTCCCTTTTTAGCTTTGTATATTATCCTTTTACACTTTCATCTTCATTCTTTCCTAAAATCCTGAAATTAACACAAATTTGGGAATAAATCGTTCTTATTCAAATTATAATTAGAAAATATGTAAAAAAGTTTAAGTTCATGAATTAGGGGTTATATTGTGGTTATTTTATCAATTAATATCCACAAGTGCATGTATTTTAATATAAAGTATTACTGAAATCTAGCATTTATCACAAACCATTCCCCTTTTATGCCTTCCCACAAACCCCTCTTAGGTCCCTCCACCACCATAACTCGTAAGTGACGTTTCCATTAACATTCAAGTTCCTCAAAAGCCATACTTAAATTCTAAAATATTCTTCCATAGTCCTTTGTGGTTACCCTAACCTCCATTTTCACTTAAACAACAATGTTACATTAAACAATTTGACATCTTTAAGTTCCAAGCCTCCTTCTTCCTTTGGTTTACATATGTCCACCCATTTTAACCATGATATATTTCTCCCTTTGTTTCACCTCCTCTATAAAAAATTTCTCTGGATAGTTCTAATTTGATGTCTTATAATAGCTGGAATTTTATAAAAAGATATGTAGTATTGGGGTCAAGAGGAAATGATAGACTTTAGTAAGCATACTCTACCCGCCAACAACAAAAATCTCATTTTACATATTTCCATTCTACTCTTGATTTTATTAACATTGTGGTGAATTGACAACATGTCGTAACAACCTAACATTTTTTTTCCATTTGCATGCCATGTGACATTTTTTGCATCATTAATATTGGGAAACAAACGTTTAAATCGCAGTATGATTGGAAGATATCATAATACTTTCTTAGGAGGACCCTTTTTCACATCATCTTCCTCACTGTCATCATTTTTCACTTTGTATCATGATATCCTGCATCTTGGACACCTATACAATGATTCAAACCTTTTTTTCTATACAAAATACAATCATTAGGACATGCATGTATTTTCTAGTACTCCATACCCATCAGACCCAATATCTTCTTCACCTCATATGAAGGATCGACAATGTATTACCTTTTGGAAGCATTTCATGCAACAACTCCAATAATTTAGTGAAGCTTTTATTGATCTTCCTATTTTTTGCCTTAATATTAATTAATTTTAATAAGACAAACATGTGAAACTTGAACAACCAAGATATAGAGATGGTTTTGAATCATCTTTCAATGAATCACACATATGTGCTTGTCGGAAACTATCTTCTCAAATATCATGAATCATGTCCTCCATGCAATCTTCAAAGTGTATATTAGAATATTGAAATTTAAATAGAGGTGTTATGTCTACAAATTCACTATGTCATATCCACGTTATATAACTCTTCAAGAAACCATCACAACATGTTCTCGTATCAACTTAATTTCTTATAGTCTCCCATTCAAACAATTAACACATGGATAATAATATCTTCCATTTATAGCTTCTACATTTCATTGAGAAAAGTGTAGAATCACTTATCCAACTTCAATCCATTACTATGTAATAAAAGCACTTGGTTTATCCATCAATCTCTCCCACTTTTTAGTCGATGTATTATAACACACAGTACACATTGTCGAGGGTCGAACACTGCCAAACCTAATATCAAAGCGTTCAACATATAACAATTAACAACAACAAATTAATTTTTTTTAAAAAAATATACATTATATTCCAAACATAATATATTATATTAAAACTAATTTTTTATATAAATTAAAATTTTATTTCTAAATAAAATAATAAATTATAATAAAAATATTTAAAACTTACCTTTACGTGGCGGGACCAGAAGTTTTCAATGGTGGCTACATGAATGATGGTAGCAGCAAATGACGACATTAGCGCGAACAATGGCGACAATGAAACACAACTCTCGGTGGCAGTGAACAAGGGCACAACAAACAGTGGCGACAACGAGAAGCGATGGTAGTGACAACAAAGGGAGCGTGAGCGATGGCAACAAAAATAGTGGTAACAAAGGCAATGGTGGCAGTGGCTCAGACGTCTTACACTCAGCAAACAAACTTCAAATGCAAAATGAGCAGTGAGTGCACGAGAAAAAAAAAAAACAAGGTGAATGCATATATTACATCAGTTCTTAGTAATAATCGATGTAATAAATGCCCCTAACATCACTTACCTTTTAAAATTTATACATTTAAAAGACAAATCAATACATATTACATCGATTGGATCTCCCAACCGATGTAATATATCATCCCAAAAAATGTAATTTTTTAAACATTTTTTTACACTCGAAATCAATACATATTACATCGGTTGGACCTCACAACCAATGTAATACGTCACTAGAAAAATGTAATTTTTAAATAATTTTTTTACACTCAAAATCAATACATATTAACCGCTTGGACCTAACAACCAATTTAATATATCACTGTAAAAATGTAATTTTTTTAAAAAAAAATTACTCAAAATCAACACATATTACACCGATTAGGAGTAACAACCAATGTAATATATGCACAATATTTACAAAAATGTCACCGTATTTTTCTTTACACCGGTTCTTTCTTAACCAACCAAATATGTTGTTGTAAAAAGCATTATTTGCACTAGTGCTTTAAACTTCTTAGAGGCCTTTTAAGAAAAAAAATGTAATGGAGCTTCGAGCTCCAAATATCTCAGATGTGGTGATTGATCCTAGTGATATTATCTTAATAGACTTGAGGTCGGAAAATATATCAATTTGAAACTAGTTTTAAATTTTATTAATAATAGAAATTATTTTAGATACTAATAATTTTTTTAATATCTAAAATAATATTTAATATAGTCAATATAGTAACTAATTATTTTTTTACTATAAAATTAGTTTTTATTTAATGATTATATAATGATTCTACTACCAATCTTGACTTATTTTGAATTATAATAAAAATTATAAAATCATACAATTACTCCAATTTATCAGTTATAACTGAACATTAACAAAATAATAGCTACTACATAAATAAAAAACAAACATAACAATTACATGTAGATTCAAGTGTATTAAGCTTCTACGAAAGAAAGAAAACTTAGCTACTTCTTATCAATCATAGAGAAATAATCCTTCAAAAGGAGAAGAATTTTTCCGTGTCTCCAAGTATGTCTCAAAGTGTATAATTGTATGAAAATAAGGTTCTATTTTTTTGTCTTTTATAGACACTCAACCTCTGCCATAGTGGACTTCAGATGGAACTTCTTAGGCTGTCCAAAATAAACTATTTAAGCACTACTTCCCTCTCAAGTTTGGCTTAAAATGCCTACAAAATGGGTGGCTTAAAGTGCATATATACAAATTCTTCTTGTAATTTTTTATCGCGTAAATCTAAATAGGAAACTTCATTTTCTCTATTTTAATGTTCACGATAACGTCTTCTTACAACTTTTATCCTTCAGAACTAAAAAAAACAAAGATAAAGTATATAACATGAAATTAAAACTAAATTTAAACATAAAGAACAATTTTATTCAAAAGTAAATTAAATTAACACAACCAAATTAAAAAAGAGATCTAAAATAATTATATTTAAATTATTCTATAGATAATAACTATCATACATTCCTATTTTTATATTATCTTTTTATCATTTAAAAAAAGTATTTTACATAAAAAGTAATGTTATATATTTATTAAATGAACTCAAAATTTTATACTTTCCCCTCAACCCTCCTAACTTGCTCGTCCTTGTGATATTGTAGAGGTAGTGTCGACCACATTTTATAAAATTGAGCTTCAAAGGGTTCGTAGATTTTTTTGTGGACGCAACTTTAGCATCTTCCAATAAGTGCAGAGATGCAAATATTTTGGTTTGATCTTTGTAGCTTTCACTTCGGTGTTACGTACAAATTTGCCTTGGCTTTTCTGATATAGCATTAGATTTTGACCGACAAATTGATCTCCAGAACCAAATCTTATCATACCATACTCCCCTTTCATCTACACGCGAAGCAGCTATTTCAACATAGACTTGGTACAAGCATGGTAAAGAATGTTTCAAGCTAGCATTGTCAATGCAAACATCATTTCAAAAATCCCTGTTTACCAAGGTGGTTACAAACTGATAACATTTTTCCAAGCAAATATCTTCAAGAAAACAGTTCAAACTACCATTACAATTATTATAAAATAGGAGATAAACCCAAATATTGTCATCATCTACCAGCAAGCTCTCTGTCTACTTAGTTATCACGATTAGGTGTAAGAGTTCCAAGTACTTTGTCCGTAAATTACCACAAGATTTTGATTGAAAATATTTTTTACCAACTAATCCTAGAACTTTTATGTCAGTTTATAGTAACCATATATAATCGAATAACAGTGGAAAGTTGTATCTGATAAAAACCATGCTAAAGAAAGTATTGTAGACATGGTAATAATTAACAATAGTTATAATAATGCATAAACCAATTAGTTGTTGGGTAAAAAATGAGGAAAGTTGTGTGGTTGTTGGTAAAAAGATAGGAAAGAAGAGAAGGAGAGATAAGGTGAGGGTGAGAGCTAAAAGGGTCGGTGGCCCCAGACCATCATCTGCTAAGGACACAGTAGCCCGTGCAGGAGCAGTATAACAGTGACATAAATTACCTCCCTCACTTCGCTGGCAACTTTACCACCCTTAATTATTCCTCCTTACAAAATGCACAACCATGAGGAGAAGAGGGGAAAAGAAGAGACACAGAGATCAAAAGAGATACATATGAGTTGATTTATATATGCCTTTTGGAGGACAAGCTAGCATGTTATTAACTATTATTATTATTCTTCTGTCTAGATGACACCAAATGATTGAGAAATAACAAGAGGGAGTAGTAGTAGCTAAATTTTATGATAAGAAAACAATAGCCAGAAGATAAGTAGGTATTCAGAGTGAATTGTTTTCTTCTCTTCGTCTCCTGTTTGCTTCTGTCTCCTAAGATACTTTCCTCTCGGTATCTTTTGTGATTTAATCTCTCAGTTTCTATTTTTTTTCTTTTTTCCTGACAGACAAAGAAAGCAGGGAAAAAATCAAACATACTTCAGGTCTTTTTTTTTTCTTCATTCTGTTGTAGTTTCTTTTTCCCTTTCTTTTTGTTTATTCTTTCCAAGGGACAAGAAAACATGCAATTGAGGTTTTTTTTTTTCCTTTCAGCAGAAGGATATTCGGATATTTGATAGGTGTTTACTTTTGGTTCAGATATTAGTTCCAGATTTGCACAACAGTTATGGCGGCAGCTTCCTCATCCACTCCATTCTCGGGAACCAGAGAAGAAAGCCCTCAGATTACAACACACCATCAACCCTCCACAGTTGCTCCAATCACAGTTCCTCAAAAGAAACGGAGGAATCAACCTGGAACCCCAAGCAAGTAGCTTAGTTAAATTTGATTGCTTAAACCACACACATATACACATCCTTTGCAATTTTGTTTCACTTCTTTCATTTTCTCAATAACAAACACGACGAAACCCTATTCGTGATTTAGGGCTATTGACTTCTTTAATTTACTGTAGAGACATTCAGTTCATGGTTGGATTGCTTTTCTCTAAGAATCTCAAAAGCATGAAACTTCTGGTTTAAATTTTTTAATAATCTTCGTAAATTTGTATTTTTTTTTTTATCATTACTATTGAAATTCCTACGTGGTTCTAAAACAAGGTCAAAAAAGAAAGATTATTCTTCTGTTTCTTGTGCGTATTCAATTTGAGCAAGTGATTGAAGCATGAGAGTTTTTTAATAATTTGTTGTTTGTCATTTTTGTGGGGGTAAAAGATCCAGACGCGGAGGTGATAAAACTATCTCCCAAGACCCTAATGGCAACAAACAGGTTTATATGTGAGGTGTGCAATAAAGGATTTCAAAGGGAGCAAAACCTACAGCTTCACAGAAGAGGACACAACCTTCCTTGGAAGCTAAAGCAGAAGAGTACAAAAGAGCAAAAAAGAAAGGTTTATCTTTGTCCCGAGCCCACCTGCGTCCATCATGATCCTTCAAGGGCTTTGGGAGACCTCACTGGAATCAAGAAGCACTACTCTCGCAAGCATGGTGAGAAGAAGTGGAAGTGTGAAAAGTGCTCAAAGAAATATGCTGTTCAATCTGATTGGAAAGCACATTCAAAGACTTGTGGCACTAGAGAGTACAGATGTGACTGTGGCACTCTCTTCTCTAGGTAACAACCCATTTTATCTTAGTTTCCACTGCACTTTATACATTCTTCAAATGTGTATATAATACACACACACCATCCAGTTTATGAAAAATTAGGGTTTCTCATACTCTTTGGGTTTTGAATTTTTCACACTAGTAAAAGCTTTTAAGCTTGATGCATTTTTATTATAAGCATTTCAAAACGCAACCTAAGAAGGTGTCGCTAGTTTGAAAAAATTGAGTAAATAGTCGAAACAGAAGTTAAATGTGAACTAGAGCTTTCTCCTTTCATTTCCTTGGGTGTTAGTGGAGGCATGGCAGGAGACTGCTCGCACGTGAGTAGACTGTTGAAATGGGGTACCAAAATTGACATGCTTTGGGAAGAAAAAACAAGCAAGTTCAACTTTGGTCCTCGGGAACTGTGCCCCCACCCTTATTCCCATTCACGTGCAGTTAAGCAACTCTGCAAAGGCAACAGGCATAGTGATACTGGGTTTGTTCTCACATGAGTTGGAGATGCTGGCTTTTGTTCTCTTTCGGCTTGGCTCGGTTCATATATAAATACACTTATCTTCTTGCAATGGGTCCGAGCTGCATAATTGTCACCACTTCCCATTATTTCTTTATTCATTGCTAAACAAATTCTCACCATTAATTCGCCACTTCTATATCATCAATTTTTGTATTCTACCATTGCTTTGAAATGAATTCTCGTCGTAGAAAATAGACAAGTATTGAGGTTGTTTGCATTTATTGAACTGGCCCCATCTTTGGTCTTATGATAATTGACTTTCATCAGAAGCTGAAAATAATTCTCTTTTATTGATTAATGAGAGACCTTAAAGTGGCAGTTAGATTTGGATTTCTTGTGTGTATCATCTTTTGGTATAATGATCCCCTGGGCCCTCTGTTTCCATTAGAGTTTTATTTTCAAAATTGCAGTTCCAATTACAAAGAAAAAAACATTTCCTATTTTATTTTTTATTTTATATTTGACTATACCTTTGGAATTGGTTGGTTAAATAATTGATATATATATATATATATATATATATATATATATCTTGAACTTCTACAGTTCCAAAATTCTTTAGGTTGGACGGTGTTAGGTTACCTATATACGTTATTAAAATTAATATATGGTTTGGTTCAAGAATTTTATGTGTTGATGTGGTGGCATAATAGTTGTTATTGAGCTGATTAGGAACATTTTGATTATTATATTGTATTCTTACTGGAGCATACTAATAATATAATTTTAAGTCTTACTTAATACTCGACGTAATAAATTCACCTTTGTCAGTTTCTATAATGGAAGATGTGGTTAATTTATGTATACCTTTTATTATATTTTTGATGCAGGCGTGACAGTTTCATCACTCATAGGGCGTTCTGTGATGCATTAGCACATGAGAGTGCAAGATACCCCAGTAGCTCAAACCCTTTGGGAACTCATTTGTTTGGCACAAACCACACTAGTTTAACCCTATCCCAAGTGGGTACCCAACTTTCCCAAGTGCAAAATCAGAACCAAACAGTAACTAACATTGGTGCAGCTCTAAAGTTTGAGCACTTGATTCCACCTCTAAATCAGTCTTCATTTGGACACTCACCACAATCAATGCCTTCCTCAGCTTTCTTCATGAATAACAACACCAATCAAACATTATTTGAAGAACACCAATCACAACAAGGACAACTATTCTCAAACAAACAACTACATGGCCTAATGCAGCTCACTGCTCTTGATGGCAACACTAACAACTCCAATTCTTCATCAGTTGCTGCTCCTAATTCCAATCTCTTCAACCTCAGCTTCTTCCCAAGTAGCAATAGCACTAGCACCATTATCCCTGATCAATTCAACAACATAAGTGGTAGTGACCAAGGAACAACACCACCACCACTCTTTGTTAATAACAACCCTGCAGTAAGTGATCATGTGGGTTCAAGTTTTTCTTCGCTCTTTGGTGATTCAATAGAAAACGTATCATCCCCTCATATGTCTGCCACTGTGTTGCTTCAAAAAGCCTCTCAAATGGGTTCAACCACAACCACCAGCGGTTCTTCTTTACTTAGAGGAATGTCTAGCAATGGTTCCAAAGCTGAAAATGGTCACCACCACCACCACAATCTTCAAGGGTTGATGAACTCTATTGCTAATGGAAACTCGTCCTTGTTTAGGAACATGCAAGGGAATGAAAACAACCTTTCTGGGTTTCACAACGTCGACGAGTCCAACCATAAGTTGCCCCAGAATCTTAATGTAAACTTTGGAGGTTCTGATAAGTTGACCTTAGACTTTTTGGGTGTTGGAGGAATGGTTAGAAATATGAATGGTGGATTTTCACAGAGAGAACAACTACAACAACAACAACGTGTCATGGGTACTGAGTTCTTTGGACCCTGACCTGAAGGCAGCAGCATAGCCAAATCATCATTTTGGAAAGTCAACGTTGTAATAAGGAAAAGATTAGGCACAATGAAAAAACATTAAAGAAATAGCTTGTTACGTATGTATGAACTTATTTAAAACTGCTTTGAGGTTATTTTGTTATGAAAAGAAGTCTAATTGGTCTATTAACTATGATTTCGATTCTATAAATTGCAACTCTTATGTTTTTCTTGAGTACATCGATCCCTTTCTCTTCAGTACTCTCTCACTTTGACAGTGATAGACATCTGAATAAATTTACTGTTTCATTGAATTTCATGATAAAGTTTAGTTTGAGATAGAAAAGTAAATACGGTAAAGCCAGCCAGGTTGTGCACAATGCCCAACAGACGAGGATGCTGACTCTCTTGCTCAGCATCTTCACGTATTCGATATATTCCAATGGAAACGACAAACCCTGGTTTCCTTTCAATTTCACCATTGTTTTCTAGCTATAATTAACATATACCATACCCACTACAGCTACACAAAACTTAAAAATAAAGCAGTACCAATTTTGTATTTCATACACCTAATTCCTTACTTTTCAAGAAAAATCTTATTAAAAGACCATCACATAAGATACCAAGACTAGTATAAACGTGCATGACAGCATACAAATCAAAAATATAATTACGATTTTTTACATTTAAATTATTATTTATCAGACACCAAACTACTTTCTTTTTTTAAAAAAGAGACATGTGCTTATATCATAATTATATATATATATATATATGAAAATACTTATTTAACAATATTATTAATTAAAAAAAATGGTTACTAACTCCATTAGCAGCACTACAAAACTTGATAAACGCCGTTCACATTTTGATGTGCTTTTGTTGACATTCCTTTGCTTAAAGATGAGCCTTTTTAGCCTATCATTTTGAAATATTCCTGAGCATGTTGACCACTTTTGAAACTCACATTCTTATGGAGTTCTTCTCTCTCTGAACTGTTTGCATGTTAGCATGCACTGTAGGGCAGTGCCGTGGTTGCTCACAATTAGGGTTAGGTCTCACGTCATTATTCATTTGGTGAAAGATCTTTATGGCGTTAAGTAAATGAATAAAGGTGTGATGCCTGGGCACAGTGCTCAGCATCCAACAGAGACAGTATAGTCTCTGAAATGTTCGTTATTGTAATTATTAGTAAAGATATTGTGACACTTTTGTCGCACCTCATGTCATTTGCCTCCTCATATGGGAATCACTCGTCCGTGACTATCAAACCCACTCATCTCATTTCGTCTTTATATACTCTACCACTTTCCTCTCCATTTTTCTTTTTTCGGATAATTCTTTCGCACCAAACCAAACTCCAATTTCAAACAAATCCTTATTCCACACGTTATCAAAATCAAATGTTTTTATAATGTTAAGTTTCGATCAATAACATTTCAAATGATCGTATACATGTTACTAATGCGTTAGTGTCGTGGGGTGGGGCTTTGTTTCTGGTGCAAATACATACTTTTACGAGAAATGAAAATCTAAGGCTTCCGCCTTTAGGATGCAGTGTTGTGTTGATAGTTATTTTATATGTTATGTTGGACAAATTTTAAATATATATATTTTCTCGTAATTTTTTAAATAAGATTTATTTAAATTTTTAATATTTTATATATGAATTAAAACATCTTTCAAATATTCTAAAATATATATATATATATATATATAACTTTCTAAATTTTAAAAAATATGATGACTGCACATTCATTATATATATCGGTACGAGGAATATGAGATTTTCCACACAGATTTAGTTTTTCCATTTTTTTATAACAAAGAACAATTGAATTTAATGAACACTTCAGAGTGTTCAAACTCTTATACGATAACCAAAACGTTTTCTCCTAGCCAAACCAAAAAACATTCTTCCACGCCATACGAGAACAAATCTACCACGACTTAGAAAAGCTTAACACAACTTAGCAAACAGATGGTTCTGCATAAAAAAAACCACCAGCAGCCACTAAATTTCCTAGCAATTAACCTGCATAGAGCCAAGTCAAACAAATTCCTAAAGAGGGATTGTAGTATTGATATAAATAGACAATAGAAGATAGAAAAAATGGTTGTTCCCAATCTCCTATACTGTAAGATACCATAGTCTAAACTTGGCCTGCAACCCCTCCACAGTAGGCTATACCTTGCTGCCATACCCCCAATTGCACAGAGAGCAAGCCGCTGGATTCCAACTCTAATGCTCCCTCGTCGGCAGATTAACGTCACTTGAATTATCAAGTGCTGGACAATGTCTTGTGGGAGATAATAATAGGAAAAAAAGTGTTTTGAAAAGACATGATATCAAATATTAAAAGTAAGCTTTCTAGTTGGAATGGAAAACATTTATCTTTTGCTACAAGAGTTATTTTGATAAAATCTGTCATGTTTCAGCTGTCGCTTTATATTACTTATCTCTGTTCAAAATGTCTATGGCAGTTGTGAAATTAATCACAAGATTACAAAGAGATTTTATTATGGGGATGGGAAGTGATAAAAGGAAGATAGCCTGGATCAAGTGGGACTTCCTATGTCAATCCAAATCGGAAGGAGGACTATGAATTAAGGATGTAAATTTGTTTAATATTGTTCTTCTTGGGAAATGATAATGGGGACTTGGTAGTGAAAAATAAGGACTTTGGAAACCGGTATTGGAATCTAAATTAGGGGTGGCAAAGTGGGGTGGGCCAGCAGCGGGGCAAGGCAGGCGGGCAAGGTGGGCTGGCATACTAGCTCGCAAAAAAAATAAAAAAAATTGACTTGGTAGCAATGGTCCGTGGAAGAGTCGCAACTTTGAGTAAAAGAAAATTAGGTTTTCACTCAAAACACAACGCAACTATGATGTTCCAAAAAATTTACACGACGCACGACGCACTCTCTGTTGCAGTGTCGCCGCTCGCTCCACCTGCGACTCCGCTCGCTCCACTTGCAACTTCTTGCGGCTTTGCCTGCAACTGTCGCGCTACTGCACACTGTTGTTGCCGCACACCGCTGTTACCGCACCGTTCCTGCCTCCACTTCTCCTCCATGTTTCAAAACAAAAATGCAAGCCAGCCCGCGGGCCTATGCGGGACGGGTCGACCCGCTTTGCCACCCCTAATCTTAATATGGTTCTTGGAGAGGGTTGGATGATAGTGTTGTGTCAAATACTAAATCTTGGTGGTGGAGAGATATCAAGAAGGTGTGTGGAGGAAACTCAAATTGTTAGTTTGATAACCAGAGAAGGTGGAAGGTCGGTGCAGGGAGTAATATTCTGTTTTGGGCAGATTATTGGATAGGAAATGATACTCTGAAAAATAGAAATCCCATAATTTTTTAAAACTCAGTGCTTAAAGAAGGTTTTGTAGGGTATGACATGAAAACCAATGGATATGGCAAATAGAATGGAGAAAATAGTAGTTTTTATGGGAAACTGAAATTATAAATGAATTTATGGATGAATTGAAGACTATTAAAATAAATGCTTGTAAAAATGATGAGTGGATATGGGTAGGTGATACCTCAAATTCTTTTATTGTTAACTCTGCTTATAAAATTCTTTGCCACCAAAATATTTTGCAGCCACATTCATTCTCTGCATTCAATTTTGATTCTTTTTGGAGCCTAAAAGCTCTTCCATAAACACATTACTTTTCCTGACGTGTTTTAATTGGTAAAATTGCAACATATGATAATTTAATACGTAGAGGAATTAAGGCTGGAGAGGGGATGTGTGCCATGTGTGGGTCTGAGCTTGAAACAGTAAATCATCTTTTTTTTCACATATAAAGTGACTTCTAAAGTGTGGTATATCTCTGATGCTTGGGCTAGTAGAACTTTTGTACATTGTGATAATGTTACTCAACAAACAAATAGGTTTTATAGGTTTAAACTACTTGGGAATTTGTGTCTGGAAATGTATGTGGATTTCCATTATTTGGGGAATTTGGAACCATAGGAATAGGATAATTTTCAATAATGCAATGGTGGATCCTGTTAAAAAATTTGTTTTGGCCCAAGTAAAAGCGTGGGCATGGGTAAGTTATAAATTTCCAAAGTCAAATTTCTCTTATTCTGATTGGTGTATTAATGTATATGAAAGTTTAAAATCACTACATTGATGATTAACACCTTTTCTCTACTTTTTTGCTGGATTCTCGGTTTGCATGAGAGGAATTTCCTTGGGCTACAACTATAGTCATAATGGATGCTTGGGAAACTGCGGTAGATAGCAAGGAGGCAAAGTCTTTCTTTAGAGTTGACATGCTTATATTCTGGAATTGGACTGCTGGATTTTTTGATAGATAGCTTGATTTATGTATTGATATCCTGATGTTTTTAAAGATGTTTAAGCTTATTAGAATTATATGGGTAGAATATGGCTATGTTTTGGTCATTTTTATCTGGAAACCTCATTTCTCTAACATAGGGGATTTTTGTACATGGGTTGGAGTACCCTGAGTACTCCTATTTATTAAATTTTTATTGTTGATTAAAAAAAAGTGTTGGACAATGAACCACCATTGTCTAGTGATACAAACCACAACAATCAGTAGAGGACTAAGGACACAACAAATAATAAAGCATCAGCAGAAGAAGAACAAGCTATAAACCAAAACATCAGAAGTTCTTCCTTTTGGCCTTTCCACAAGAGAAAAGTTATGTAAGTAATTTGGGCTCATTTTGGGGTTCCAAAATAGCAAAATAGGCTAGAATAGGTGCCTATAGCATAATAGGGGGTGTAGTTATCATTTTAGCTTGTTTCTAGTGCTTTAGAAAGGTAATTTGACCTAGTTTCTAGAAGAACAAGCCTAGGGTGCCTTACTCTTTCTTTTTTAATGTTGAATTTGAATAGAAAAGTTACTCTGCACAATTTGTGTGAGGTGTTAGTGAAGCCTGTTTCCTTTTAGCATTAGGTCTTATCTTTAGTAGTGTGAGACTCTCAAGTGGCGGCCCTTCACTCATCTTGGTGGCTACCACACCCCAAGTGGCGTGAACCACTCTCGCATTCACTCCATAAGCTACTTTTCTTCCACTCTTTTCAATTCATTTCCATTTCATATATGTCTTTATCTTGAACTCTTACTCTTTGTTTTGCTTTTGTTATATGCTAATGGTTCATCATTTGGTTTGGCCATGACCACCATTGATACTTACCTTATTGTCATTTCCATTCCACATTGCATTTCATCTATCATTTTATATTGATTTTTCATCTTTGCCTTTGTGAAGTGAACCTTCACACTTACTTAACTATTTGGTTAAGTTCGTGTCCAGTGGGAATCTTTCTTAGGTTTCACCATAAATTGCTAAAATCCCAACTTTAAGCAAAAGTGTCACCATAAAATGGAACCATCTAAAAATCAACTCACATCATGTGGTTATCAGAGCTTAGGTTCTTGAGCTTATTTTGCTTTGAATTGATTTGGCACTTTACTTTTCTTACACCTTTAATTTCTTGTCTTTACATTCAAACACCTTTAATTTATTGTCTTTACATTCAAGCACATATAATTTCAGTCCTTTACTTTCCTTTTTTTCAATTTGGCATTATTGTTATTCAATGGCTTTGTTCTCATTTTGAATGTTCCTTTATGTCTTTTATTGTTCTTACCTCTTTTGTCTTGAGTCATATGTTCTTTAGTGTTCTAAGAGTCCTTATATTTTGATTCTACTTACTTTGCTTTTAATTGTGAAAGTTTAAAAGTAATTGGAAGTTTGTTTTAGTAGAAGTAGATTTAAGTTCCAAACAAAAGATTTCAAGTCATCAATTAATTTGAATCCCAAACTTTTTGTGATATTTGGAGGTCTATGAAAATATGCATGATCAAAACTATGGACATTTCATTTCCATAATAGTATAAAAAAATAAGAGAAGTTGTGCAAGTCTATTGGTTCCAACCTTTTCAAAATAGCAACATTTCAAAATAGTGGGTCCATTTTGATTGACAAATTGATTTTAACATTGTGGAATTTTTATCCTTTTGCTTTAATAATTTCTAAAGAAAGTTTCATTGTTAAAAGTTTAGTAAGTATCTTAGAGTCTTTTTGTGTGCCTTTTTTCTTGATTGTCTTTCTTAAACCCTAAACCCCAAAATCATGTGTAGCCACAAATCTATCCTCAAACATAGTTTTTGCTTCCCTTCGAACAACCTCAGATTGCTCACACCATTGATCCCCACAAGAACACCTTTTACCTCATTTCTAAGTCTTCTCCATCTAATTACGAAGTGGTAGAATTTAGAATTAGAGTCTCCATGCACAAACCATTTAGTTCTAGCTTTCTACCTAAAGAGAGACTTTAACTTTTTATTGATCACTCTCAATTGACCTGTAAGGTCCATTCTCTTCAACCTTGCATGGCCTTCGAGGTCGAAGACGTCATCTTGGATATCTAAAACCTCGATTTCCTTCATAATTCTTTTCTTCTCTGTGTCCAGATGCTCAAACACATCTCTATTCCACTCTTTGAGGTCTACCTTAATACTTTTTAGCTTGTATCTTTGAATTTCGTTATGCTTTTGCCTTGAACAGAGTAAGAATTCCACTTATCTCTCACCATATCCTTGAATCCAGACTCCATCTGCTAAGAATCAATAGTCCTGAAGGATCTAGGACCCCAATCTTTGGCCAAACATTTCACCACTATGGCACAGTGATCTGACACCTCTCTTGGTTGTACATATTGTTTGCCCATTGGCCATTTCCGTAACCAAACGTCTGACAAAAGCACTTTATCTAGTCTGCTTTTTGTTGTACCATTTTCCTTGTACCAAGTATACTTCTTACCCACAATTGGCAATTCCACCAGGAAATTCCTTTCGATAAAATGGTTAAAGCCAGTGATCTCATTGTTTTGGTTGCCCCTTTCACTTTTACCTTTCCTTTCATTTTCACATCTTACAGCATTAAAAACGCCACAAAGACACCATGCCAAGTTCTTATTTGCATTTTTAATGGTTGTCAATTCCTCCCATAAGGTCACTTTGTCATTCAGATTGCACGTTGCATACACATTGACCCCCACACATTTTATTTTAGATATGATATGTTGACCAAAAATAGAAATGAAGCCCCTACCCTCCACATGACTATCACAACGAAACGCTTCTTTATGCCACGTAATTAGCAAACTCTCGTCACCACTTATACCTTCATTATGTAATCATCCCACATTACTATCCCCCATAGCAAAAAACACCTAGCTTCTGAGAACGCAACTGTTTTTGTTTCTTGTAAGCACAACACATTCGCACTCTCGTTGGCTATAATATTTTTCATATATTTAGCCTTAGTACCCCCTCTCCCCAAGACCTCTTATATTCAGATTCACAATAATCATAAGAAACTCCCTTTATTTCCCTCCTCGTACTTTTTCATAACCTCCAAATCTCTTGCTTCCATTCTTTCTATTTCCTTGACCACATCATCCTCATCCCCACAACATGAGACCCTTAACTGTTTTCCTACCTCCCACAAATTGATATATAGGTTCATCAATATTTCCAACAATCTGAAATCTACTGTTACAATTAACAATATTATCGCCAGATAAGGTGTTAGAATTTGTACTAACCCTTGAATCTGAGCAAATCCCTACATAAAGACTTCCCGCTCCAATTCTAGACTTCCCCCGAGGCATCCTGCTTGATTCTCCCAACTCCCACAGCCCTTCTGACGTCGGTGTCGTGGCGGGGTAACAAAATTATCCCCCTTGTCATCTTCTTCATCATCGAACACTAAGGATTGTTTTTCGTGGTCATCACTGCCCCGAATCCGAATACCTACTTCGTCCCTGATGTCTTTGTTAATGAGACTGGTTCGGGGACCTTCCTCTATGTGCGGGTTGCCCACCTGGGCGTAGCACGCGCTACTATTGATGGGTGTGTAATGTGTTTCTCCATTCTCGATAGCGCTACTGGTTTCCACAAACATATTTTCTCCCCTCTCTATAGCACTACTGTTTTCCATTAACAGATTTTCTCCATTCTCACTATCGTCGCTAGCTTCCACGAACGAACTCCCTTTCTCACTGTCGTTCAAAGTGGTTGCCACGGTTTCGCTCCCAATGGCCCATACGCCCTCCTCACGTACTAGACCAGTCATCGATTCTACGTGCCCACCTTCTGCATAACATGGGTCGTCGTCCCAAAATTGGGCCTCTACACCTCTCCCCGAATAGGCCTCTACGCAGCACCCCTTTGAGCCACATTCTTATTGGACTTGCTACTGTTAGAGGCCTCCACAACTACAAGAAGATTGGTCAAGGCTACTTGGACAGAGTTGCTTTTGCATGCAACATTGACCATATAGGACACATAAAGTTGAGTCCCCTACACATTTTGTCTGCTTCCCCTTTACCTTATTTGTGTAAGAACTACCACCTTTCTCCTGTCCATTTTTATCATGCACACACAATTCCTCAAGATACAACAAGTTTGTCTTATGCGGGATGTTGACATTCCCACCTCTCATCGAGTCCTCTGGCCACCGCAACTCCCCTCCCCCTTTCCTGACATCTTCATCAACACTCTTCTCCGAAAACTAGGTTTCCTCCACAAAGGACTCTGATAACGTTATACTACCTGATGAAGCATAGTGATTAAACGTGCACTTACATTTATCTTCAACAAAATTAGGGTGCTCCTCTTCAATGCAAATGTTATATACATGGCCATTGATCTTCATCCCCTTAGCTAAGCTGATAGAGCACGACTTAAGGAGACGCAGTTGGAGTCTTGCATACTCAAGGTTATCCCATGATTTTGTTGCCTTATCAATAAACACCAAGGAAACTACCTCACCTACCACTTTAGAGAAGTAATATTTGTTCCACAGAGATATAGGGAGCACATAACATCTAACCCAAACAATTTTATGGCCTGCTACGTGTGAATCTGACCATGGCTCAATAACCTCAAAAACATTTTCAAACCATTCTTTGTTAAACATGATAAGATCTTCCATCTGCTCCCCTTCTCTGGGAGTTAACACAGTCAGGTTATCACCCAAGTACCTCACTTTAACCATATTCATCCCCCCATGATGAATTCTTCACACAACTGATTATAGCTTAAATCTGTTAATATATGTCCCACTGCACTATTAGACATCCAAGGTAGGACTTGTTGCTTGGTTTCAATAATAGGAACCTTCCATACTCCTTTTGAAGATTTTTTTCACTGCACCCGCGTAGGATTGCTTTTCTTTGATCACTCTCCATTCATTCTTCTCCTTCCCTTTCTTAACCCTTCATACTTTTTTGTTGTTTTTCTCCCTTGGTTCTTGTTTGTAGCGTTTCCTAGCTTCATGAACTTATGGTATGGTTGTTCCATCGCAGATTTTGTGACTCATCGGTTGCTCCAACTCTGCTCTTCTATAACGCGGAATATTGACATAGAGTTTCATATTGCCTACGTGAACTTGGTCCAGCTCCCTCTCCAGCCTACTTGTGTTTTCCACATCAAAGAGCCTCACAAACCCAAATCTTCTCCCCCACCTGTTGAGTATACGAGATATGAACACTTCCTTTACCCTAGTCCATCAGAAGATCTTGATCATATCGTATTCCCCATAATTATCTGAAAAATTTGAGAAGATGAAAGTTGTAAAGCTACTTGATGAATCTTGTGGTCTCTGACCCTTACCAGAGCCGTAAAATGCCATAAAAAAAGTGCAGTATATGAAGGGTAGTATCAACACTGGTGCAGCAATGCTCTAGGCAGTGGCTGAGGCAGCTGCTACAATGACGCTGCCTCTAAAATCAGTTCCATGCAATATCTGTATATGTTATATTTAGTTTTTCGGTATAAGCTGATTAAGTTTGTTCATTTGATTTAGAAAAAAAAAATCTTTTTGTTAACATTTTAATTGTTAAAAGTGTTGGTTTTGAAAGGAAAAAACGAGCTTGCAATCTATTATTTTATGATATGCAGTGAATTATTGAAAGTATGTAGGAATAGTTTTGTCTGTCCCCATTGTGATTAACTCAATCATTCAAGAACAAAAGGCTCTGACTTGCATATCAAAGTTATCTATTTGCTTGTCCATTTGCACGTGAATTGATGTAAGCATGACCTTTATTGTTTTTCCCTTTTACAAAAACAAAAAGTAACAAGTAATGCATTGGAGTTGGCCCAGGTATCAAATTTTGACAGTAGGATTTCATAACATATATGCACAAATATACTTGACAATATAATATATTATATCTAAATATGCAAGCCGATTTTGGCAAAGATATTCATTTCTTCCCTTTGATACCCCTAAAGTACCCAGAAAAAAGAGTTAAATTATTCGTAATAGTAAAGAAAAATATGATTAGTTATAACAAATGACAACTAGGGAAGGCAGCTAAAAGAATCTCTTCCATAGGAAAGATGTCATGGCAACCCCAAAATTCTTAATTTTTCTTAAATTTTATAAATAATAGTATTTTTATTAAAAAAAGAAAAAGTTATATATTCAAAACAATCATAATATGTATTCTAAAAAGATACTTTTGAAAAGAGAAAATACTTTATGCTTAATTATTTTGTTAAGAAAGAGGAAAATATAATGAACTATATATGTTATCAAATGGGATAAATATAATATTTATTAAAAATATATGATATAATTATCTTTTGAATAATACTATATTAAATCAAATATGTTATAAAATAACACGATTAAATAACATTCAAGTATCATTATTGTCACCGTCAAATTCTTTAAATAAAAACTATCTTAGATATATTAATTTTAGAAAGTGAAAAGTGTTCGTGGTTTTAAATAACTGATTTTTAATGTCAATTAATAAGTCTTTGTTAATTATTACTCTAGAAATTTTGAAAATTAATATATAAAATAAATTTGAATAATTTTCACTGATTAATAAACGATGATACACAATATATAAATAACATTACACAAAAAAAAGGTAGCATAGCAAAATACTTCTAATTAAGAACAAATTTCAATTATAAAATAATTTTCTGCCTAAAACAAATATTATTGTCTGGTAAAAGAAGGTTGGGATCTTGGACCCTATTGCAAAAAATAAATCCGTTCCGCAGTATAGATTCTCAAAACGAGTTAGCGATGGTAGTAATCGACACTGTTAGTTTGCTCTGTATCTAATCAATGATGTAGATTTTTTAAACATGGTATGCAGTTGCAAGTTAAATTAATGAATATGGTGGGTGGTTTTACTTGTAAACCATTAATAATAACTTTTTATTATTTTTATTAATTATTTATTATTTTTAATTATATAGATTGACATTTTCAGTTTTTTAATATTATAATATTTTTCAATGTATCCACAGTTTGACTACTTAATTTATTTATTATTACTTAATTATATTAACACTTTAATTTTTATTTATTATTTTAATAATATTATTTTCTAATTATAGTTAATATTTTGTAAAAATATGTAAATTTTTTGATTCTATTGTTATAAATAGGTAAATTGAGTAAATTCATTTTGATTATTATAATAAATGTATAAAGACTTGAGGGAATAATACATGTGACTCAGATGTAGGACTAGTTAAGGAATATGTGTTTGTTCAAAAAAAATAATTGGACAGTTATATCACGATTTTACAGGTAGATAATATATATAATTTGTATAAGGTAGATTTATTTTCATATGAATATATGAACAATTTTTTTTGTTGAAATTGTAATAGGCATTGATACACGAGCACTTTTTAAGGATAGGAGTGAGATATATGAATCTCACTTTATTAGGGGTTGACTCATGAACAAGAAAATATGTCACTAGGCGATATATACACAATGTTTATTTTTTCTCAGCAAAAAAATAAATATAATAAAAGGAGATACTTCACAGGTGTATCAACCCTTATATACTATATAGCCAAATCTAACATGCACAAAACATGACCATTCAGGCTCTACAGACCTCCAAACCCAACCTCAAAAGAAAGGAGTGGCAAACCACGCAAGTTAGCCCTTACTCCCCTATCCAGGTTCATACAACCAGTCTTTAGTCCAAACAATACACACAAAACAAATCCTACTACAACCAAAATTCTACAAACATAGTTACAAATCAAAAAACTAATACAACTCAAATCCCTTACCCACAGCCAAACTCACAACATCATGCCAAAAGAACCACTCTTCTTCAAAGCCTAAAGTACCTTTACCTTCCTGTCGATATGCCCGGTTTCCATAAACCCTGATCAAAACACACCACCAGAGATAAAGCAAAAAACTAAGCTTACCTATAAAACACCAGATTCCAACTCACAACCTGCAACCAAGAATAAACCCCTTTGTTGGCCAAAGACCAACGTTAGTAGAACCCAAACCATAAAAACAAGATATATCAAAGTTAGCTAAGCTAACCTACCGGCCCCCACAAGATTCCCCCCACTAGCACTGCCTGACAACGTCCATTTTAAAGACTCATTACCCTAGTAGGTCAAGAGCTCCAACCAAAAAACCTACCAAGATCCTATCAAGTTCTTCCATCCAAAAGGGGAAAAGTAAAACAATAAGAAATAAATCAATAAGCTTCAAAACCCCGGAACCACCTGACAAACCTGCAACACATACCAAAACTCACAAAGACCCCAACTCCACATTTACTTTTTAATTGACTTCAAATAGAACAAAGGGTCTAGACACCATTAAGCATACGTAAATGAAACATTATTTACTCTACTCGTGAGCCAAGACCACACCTTGAGTTGGGCCAAGGTGAAGATCTCCAGACAATCCACTCTACCATTCTTAAAGATAACGAGGTTCCTTTGTTTCTAAATTTCCCCAATCATAGCAATCCACAAACACCTTCAATATTTCTTAGTCTTCTGAGAAGCCCAATCAAGGTAAAACTGATTAAAGTGAGAACACGCGTCCCAATGGTAAACGAAGGTCTCCCCAATCCGCTTACTACACAATGTTAGCATTATGTATATGCAGTTGGATGGTCTGACCCATGTAAGGATAATTTGGAATCCTTACGATGACCATCATCTTAGTAGTTCATTCGAGTTGATATTCATGTTCTTTTGATATGTTCATCTAGGTACGTGTATACATTGCCATTTGTTAGAGCGTATTTTATGCCAATATGGGTACAAGCTAGAGGTGGCAATGTAGAGTGGACCATGAGGACCGACCTGCGGCCCGCTACTAAAAAGCATAGGGCGGGTTCACTAATTTAGCTCGCTGACCCGCTTAGGCTCATCCCGCATAACCGCAACTCGCGCAGGCCAACAGCGGGGCGGGACAGGTTGGTTTGCTGACCTGCAAAATAAATATAATAATAATAAGATAATAGTAATAATATTATTATTATCAAAAAAATTATTAAAAATCATAATAATAATGATAAAATATTTTTGTTTTATTGTTTTATTTTTATTTTTATTTTTATTTTTATTAATATTATTTATAATAATAAATAATAATAATAGAAATAGTATTCATAATAATATTAATAATTATAATATTATTATTATCATAATTAATATTAATATTATTAATACTATATACAGATATAATAGTAAGTGATATCTACATATATAAATATTTAGATAAATTTATCTACAAATATAAAGATATAAGTAATTTACATACAGATCTATATCGGTGGGTAATATTTTATTATTAATATTATTTAAGTATGTATGTCCGTAGATAAAATATCTACAAATTTTGTTTTCATAAAAAAATTTATGATTATAAATCACACATATTACCTTCAACCCCCAAACTTCTCCATTGCAAAATGATTTATTCTATAATTTAAAATAATTTAAAAGTAAAATCACATTATATTGTACAAGTTACAGTACTTTCCAATAAACATGTATTTCTTCCTTGACCCATTTGCTCTTTGTCGAACCTCAAAATGACAGTTACAAATGGAAAGTTTAACAGTCGCCTTATGTACCCATTAAAGTCATCCTACATACCAAATATCTAAATAAATACATTATAACATAAGTATATGTCATATGTCTTGTACTTGTTGAATCATTTCAATGGATATTCATATAAAATGTGACTGATTAAAACACGGTCATGAAGGAGGAGCGCTGGCGGAGGACTAGGGAGGAACGTTGGAGGAGGGAGAGAGAAGGCCACCGGCGGAAAACTGAGGAGCATAGAAATTTTTTTTCGGTGAATAATTACTCTACGTTCTTCTTTTCAAATTTTCCAGGTGGCTTTGGGGAATATGACATGCTAAAGATCTTTCAGAAATGGGCTAGGGTGAAAGAGGTATTCATCTCAAAACGTCTTAATAGATGGGGAAGAAGATTTGGTTTTGTGAGGTTATTTGATGTGGAAAATGTGTTTTGTCTGGAGAAGCAGCTGGATCAAATCTACATTGGCAACATGAAGTTATATGTGAACATACCTAAATACAGGAGAGTTGTATCTGCACAACTAGGTGGTGAGTCTGATTTACCCAGACAGGCCAAAAATCATTTCACTCATGAACCTGTAAAGCCAAAAAGTAAGGAGGTATGGAGAGAAAAAAAAGGAAAGGATGTCAAAAGGGCACATAACGTGAGTCACTCTTATGCTTATGTAGTTAGAAATACCTCACAAGAGAAGTGGAAAGGTCCTGTCTTTGAAACTAAGTCACAAGTTCTTCCTTGGATGGCTAACAGTGCGGTTGGATGGATGTCCGAAGACATGAACTTTGATTTACTATGTGAAGAACTTATCAAAGGGGGATGAGTATGGTTAAAGTTAGATTTATGGGAGATAACATGGTACTCCTAACACCTAAGGAAGGGGATCATATGGAAGACATTATTAAGCTAAACAAAGACTGGTTTGTAAGTGTGTTCAAGGACGTAGAACCATGGTCTGAAGCATGTGTAGCGAACCACAGATTGGTATGGGTCAGATGCTATGGTCTACCCATATCTTTGTGGACCAAGGAATGCCTTACAAAGGTGGTTGGAGAAGCAGCGTCTGTGGTAACCATAGATGAGGCTACATTATCATGGGAGAACCTAGAATTTGCTCGTTTCCAGGTTCGTATGTCGTTGTCCTGTAAAGAAGGGGTGGTAAAGGCCTTTCAGATTAATGGAAAAGCTTTTAATATTTCTCTAGTTGAGGAGGAACCCTTGCAAGGGGTAGGAGTGTGTAATTGCCCCGTGAATCACTACGACTCCTCAGATAGCGTTTCTTCAATGGAATCCTTTGTTGAGGAAACGATTTTCTCGTCAAGATCTAGTGATGATGGGGATGAGACGGTGATGACGGTGGTGTTTTACGGCAACCGGAGGCGACCAAGGAAGGAGACAAAGTTTGTGCTCCGCTAGAGACAAAAAAAGAAGCTCTTGGAGGAGTGTTGTCAGAGTGATTTGGTGTGTCAGCAAAAAGACAGATCCTCCTACTGAAATAAGGCAATGCGTGAGAAGGTAAGTTCTGATGTAGGGGTAGCTTTATCAGTGGCACAGCAGGTCAACGCAGCTTGCATGATTATTCAAAATTCTTTGGCTAACTTAGCTGAGGTACAATTATCTTGTGCAAAGGTTACTTGGCCTGAAACATGTGTGGGCCATCTTTTTGGCGTTGAAGCCCAAAATCAAAAAACTTTGTTATTGGGCCCTGTGAATACGGGAGGTGGGGGTAGAGAGGCAGAGGGTCATTTAGGGGACATGTTAGGAGTGACAGGAAGTCCGAAGGCTTTGCCTGTCTACTCTGGTGACGTCGAAGGTGAGATGGAGAATCGTTCAGGTGAATTGCTATATGGGGCACCCCTACCGACGAAAGGAAAGGCGAATACACTGACTAAAACAGAAGAAACTCCTTTTGTTAAGCGGTGCGGCAATGACGGAAGCTCCTTGAAATGCAGCGACAAGGACCTTCTTAATAACCATAATCAAAGTCTCTGCGAAGAGGGAATCGAGGATAATTTAGTGTTAGAAAGGAGGACCGATGGCACTAGGGAGGAAGATGCAGGTGCGAAGGAAGGGTTCAAGTCACCAGAGAGAGTCCAGAGGATACGCGCTCTCTGGGAATTGGGTGTGACCTCTGCACAACCACGAAGGATGTCCAAGGGAGGCCAAGGAACCCTTCAATATGGGATCAGATCCTCATCCAGGTTAAGCCTCTGCTCTAAAACCGGAACTGATAGTGATATTATCAATTGTAATAACCGTCTGAGGGTCGAATGGAATGATACTGAATCTGTCAAGTTGTGGGGAACGGGTAAACATCTGGGGATGAAATGTTCAGGTAATGAGGAGGCAGTGATTAGAGAAATGGATTGTATGGAGGTTAGAGATAACGAAGTAATGATGTCGTCTGAGGAGGATGTCGGTGTGTTATGATTATTATCAATCTGAATATTAGAGGTCTGGGGGGTTACTAAAGCTCGCTATTTGAAACACTTTATTGCTAAGGAGGGTACAGAATTCTTATGTTTGCAAGAGACAAAAGCATCTACTTTATCAGACAATAAATGTTTTTCGCTATGGAGAGATAGTAATGTTGGGTGGATACATAATGAAGGAGTGAATGGGGCAGGGAGCATCTTATCCATGTGGCACAAAGAAGCATTTCGGTATGATAAACATGTTGTAGGAAGTGGCTTTATTGTTATTCTGGGCCAACACCTTAAATCTAATAGCTTGTGTGTTGTGATACGGTTGCTCAGTGGGAAACTTTGACGTCTTTTAAGAGTATGCATCAAAGTGTGGCATGGTGCTTTTGTGGGGATTTTAATGCAGTTAGAAGAGAAGATGAAAGGAAAGGAGTTAGAG
>Ga0123342_1001388_pt1 | contig 40721 bp, 17 predicted proteins | sample Turbeawhitnodule_FD_89960 | JGI IMG/M metagenome (GOLD analysis project Ga0123342, IMG submission 89960) | Root nodule microbial communities of legume samples collected from Mexico - Turtle bean Mexico white nodule | ecosystem: Host-associated > Plants > Roots > Nodule | place: Mexico: Nepantla...
CTCTATTTAAAGGGGTTTTCCACCTAAAAATTCTGGTATCATTCTCACTTTACTTGTTACTTTAATTTCTCATAATCTTTGGTTGAAATTATCACGCTTCCGCACACGATATCCCTACAACTTTGATACTATATTAAGTAATGAACTTCAAGTCTAACTCAATCCTACAAGAAATGTGAGGTTTACAATCACTTATGTATTATGAAATGTTTTTATCTTTGATGGATCTTCAACCTAAAGTAAATTGACTTAAGAAAGAAAACTTTTTGATATTTTTTATGTGTGAATGGTTGGTTGATAGCATAAGTAAGTACAAGAAAGGTATCCTACGGAAAGGTTTTTCTATATTCATATATGATTGGATTATATAGCAAATGAATTGGTGACTTTGTTTGATTGAGTTTGTCAAAATAATGCATGTGATTCAGATTTGAATATTTTTGTGATATTGGTTTGGTGACAATACTTTACTCATGGTGTCTGCGTTTCTTCTAAACTAAAGAAAACAAAGAAAAGATTGCATTTAATGCATGGAGTTGTAAGTTGAGGTAGTTGGTCTTAGTTTTTGATACAAATAATGTGGTTTGAGTGGAGTTTAGATAACATGAATTAAGAAAAGGAGAAGTGTTATTATTGGTGAAGAGTTTTGTCAAAACGTGCATGTGAGGACATTATAAGATATGGATTAGGATATATAACTCATTAAGCTTATCATCACCAAACCATGTGCCATCATGCTACTAAATTTCATAAAAATATATATATATATATATATATATATATATATATTCTTTTCAACTGCCATAATACTGTTAATATAGTTTATCACCAATAATCATGCCATCATGCAACCTTGGTGAATATGACATAATACGATCATGTATGGATTTTTTAATGATGATTCTTTTATAATAGTCATTGAAAAAATTAAGATAATTATAAAATTATTTCTTTTTCACTACGATTTTGTAACAAAATTTGTTATTTCAAATCGTAGTTGGTATATTCCACTAATTTTTTTTTCTAGGATAAACTAAGTGTTGTATCTGGTGTCGGAGGTCCGAATGGTCAACAAGGTAGATTAACTTGAGATTAGTAAATAACTAACCATCATTAAAAATTATTGGACCTGGATCAGCGTGATTAAGACAGAAGGCTCAATAGAAAGCTATAAATAGGACAAAACTTTCATGATAAAAGGTAATGACTTTTCTAGTTCTAAACTCATTGAACATTCCAGTATCCAAATTAACTTGAGAGTTGGAGTGTCTTTACAGGTAACTCACCCCTTACACATACTTAACAACGAGCAGAAGAAAAAAAAAAATCGATAGGAAAAAAAAAAGTCTCATATTAGTTTGGTTTTGTGGTTTTTATTTGTAAATTTGAAGTTGTGATGGAACAAATATTTCACAGGCTTAGTTTTATAAAATATTGTTGGTATGAATTTTCCTTGATAGCCTATGAGATATCACATGGCTTTTAATGATGATACGGATCATTGCTATCGGAATGAAAAGTGAGTAATTATGGCTCATTGAGCATAAATTAAAGGAAGCAAATTCATGATAAATTATTATATCATATTAGTATGAAATCATATTTTAGAATATAACAGGAATATTTATATTATATTTTATATATATCGAATTGGTAACATGCACCACGTGCATAGACTAAACCTCTTAAATAAAGTAATAAATGTGAGTGATGTTTTAATTGTAATTAATGTTGATTTTAATTTGGTGATACTTTCGTTTTTTTATTCTTTTATTTTACAATTTTTATTAACTTTTCACAAGATTTTACTGATAATTTATTGTACCTCTTCAAGGGTATTCAATATTTGCTAATGCATTTTGTTTATTTCAACCTGCAAAGTAAAATTTTATGTGTTTTATTATAAATTATATAAATTCAAATAGTGAAAATTATACTTTAATGTATTATGTTTATTTCAAATATATTGTCATTGCTAAATTCGAAAACATAAAATTAAATGAAATGATGAGTAAAAACACTTGATTTGATTGGTGGAAGAGTTGAGAAGTGTTTCTTTATTGGTTTCTTTAAGTTAATCCCAAAAAAAAAATCAATTACACACTCACTATTAAAAGATTAATTACGCACAAATATTATTTTTTTAATATTGAGAAAATTTCTCAAATCCAAACAAATACATATTTTTTCTAACTTAATAAATTACACTTCAAAATATTTAATCTCAAATTAAGAACTTATAAGTAAAATTCTAACTCTGAATAAGAGGAATGAAAATGTGAAATTAAAAAAGTTAGATATAAATGTAGACATCACTAAATTAAAATCAGCATTAATAATAATGGAAACATCACTAAAATATATATTATTTTTTAAAATTTTGATTCATTAAAAGAAATAATTCTAATTAAGAATATGTAATTGTGTAGGCGAGTAAACCTAAATAGTATTTGAGTTTGGTTGTACAATTGTTTGTGTGCCAGTTGTTTCTTTATTTCTCTGAGTTTTCTTCTTTAATTAATGATAGTCGATCCAAATTCACCTGAAAAAATTACTTTCAGATAACTCATAAGTAAGTCGGAGTGTATGAAATGATTACTAACTAAGAAAATATGTATAGATTTGAGATTAAGGAATATTAAGAACATGTTGGTTTGTTTTACTGAGTTGTTCGGAAAGATCAACAAATTGGCTTGTGGAACATGTTACTATAACGACAAATAATCACTCGAATTGAAAAGTAAACTTAACTTTAATGATTGGATCATGTGCAATATCACCATGTTTCTCTCCTTCAATGCAAAGAGTCAAACCTTCATCATCAAACAATACATTTCCTCAAGAAAGAACCTCATTCTTTGGCTTGTGACATGAGATATTGCAGATTAATTGTTTGAAAATATTATGTTTATGCAACTTTATGATATAAAAGTTGCGTAACAAAGGGATGAGAAGAGATGAGATGATTGAGGTGTTAGAGAAAATAATATTATATTGAATTCTTTGAATAATATAACTCTTAGTGGTTATAAAAAATGTTATTCTTATTAAAGGTTAATCGTTGCGTAGATGAACTTCGAAATAAATAAAAAAAAAAGATGTATTGTGGTACTTAAGGCACTACCGTACACAGTATAGAGATTGCATTTTGTAATATGTACGATGCCGTATTTCGTTCAATATTAGTCAAACCAGAGAAGAAAGAATGACGGAATTAAGAAAGCAGGGAACATTTATTGGGCCTCTTCCTCTTCCTTTGCTGAGTAATTATTATGGGCTGTTTCGGACTCCTTCTTCCTACACCTCCATACGTTCCTTGTGCCATCCCACAAATTTTTATATTCTAAAAATATTCTTTTTTAATATTTTGGATTATATAATCCATAAACCTTTTTCTAAATTCGTAATTAGTTTTTAAATTATATAATCCAGAAGTCTTTTGTGATTAACTTCCGGATTACATAATCTGAAAGTATTTTCTATACGTATTAACTTATAAATTATGTAATATGAAAACTTTTTTTTTTTTCAGATACATAATTAGTTTTTAAATTACATAGTTCAAAAATCTTTTCAGAATATAAGATTAACTTCTGAATTATGTAATCCGAAATTTTTTTTTTCAATATGTGATTAACTTTCGAATTAATTCGAAAGTCTTTCCTGGATATGATATAAGCGTCTCTGGATATGATATAAGCATCTGGATTACATAATCCATAGACTTGAAATCCAATCTGGTTTAAAAACAGTTCTGTGTATTAACATAATGGTAATTTATCAGAAGGACTACACTTTGTTAGGTTCAATTTTGAAAAGCAGTTGGAAACTGGTTTAGTTCTTAAAACCAGTCCGGTTGGTTTTTTAAAATGAAATTTACACATCTCTGTCCAGAACTGTAGCACACAATGCCAGATTTTATTGAACTATTACAGTCACAAACAAAAATAGTATCAAAGATGACAAGCTGACTGTTAAGGGTATTGTGAAACATCTGTTCTAATGGGAATTCATCCATCCTTGTCAATGAAAATTGATGAGAAGAGTATAATACAGAATGAAACTATAAGGCTGTAAAATCAGCCATCAAATCCAACCACTTCCTCGGCCGATATAGAAACCTTTAATCTCATTCATTCCACCATTTCTGTGGCAATGTACAACGTTAACCAGGCAGACCCCAAATTGCAAGGGAGACTGTGTTTCCAATATGGCATGTAGTGGCAACTGGGCGAGCCAATACCCAAGCAGATCAATCTCTTTTAGTTGGTCAATCCTTTGTCAAGCGATCTGCATCTTCTGCAGGAGGTTGTCTGTTTGTGGTGGTTGTAGATGTTAATACTTCTCTTGGTTCCTGTAAGATTATGGACCAGACACAGATTTGTGCAATTCATGAGGTTATTATTCTTATTCTTATTCTAGCATGTATAAATATGGTGGAGCATATGCATCTTTAACAAATAAACATTAGGAAAAGTGCCAAAAATTCATGTGCAATAATACCTTGTCTGAATTTTTCTCGTTTATCTCAGCATTGTTGAAATGAGTAGAGCCTTCATTATTTTCTGTCTCAGATGCAGATGTAGAATTCTGATTTTCCTCCAAGTCTGTACTTAATACGTTACCATTTACTACTCCAGATATGGAGGGATCAGTATCTGAACCCACAGACAAAGATTTTTCAACACTTAAATCACTTCCAGTTTTCTTAAGTGTCTCGTGACTCTCATCTACTTTAGTTTCTCTAGCTTCTGTTTCCATGCCTTTACTTTTTTCTTCTTCTCTTTGTTGTCTTCTCCTTGCCTCTTGCTCCTTTAATTGCTTAAATCTTCAACACAAACAGAGTACAATCACAACAGATGAAAATAAACTAATAGCAAATGAAACGAGTGTAACTACCTATATAACAACTAACCTATCACCAGCTCGTGGCCCCTCAGATGTTTTCTCACTTTGTTTGGCTTCTTTCGGTATTGTGGAATTTAGTTTAGATATTGACTTCTGAACCTGGGTTAGATCATTCTTCGTGATATCATCTGGGACTTGCCTCACAGGATTTTTGGCACCTCCTAACTTTTGAAGCCATACTTGTTGTGCAGTGCTCAATATATTATTTGTTAACCTACACAACATAAAAAATAATAGGTAAATATAGATATTGAATAAATAAACAAAACCAACTGTAAGCTTTACCTATACTGACCAGTAAAGGCTAAGACCAGAAGGAACTGAGAGAGAAAAGTAACCAATCATTAATGGAAGGAACTTGGTCAAGACTTGAGAACTTTTCATGTTGGGATCATTAGGCTGAAAATTGACAAGGAAAATTACAAAAAACTCAGCTACCAATGTAAATACACAGATGTCTTTTAATGTGACACAGTAAATTAACACAAAACAGTTTTCTTTAATCCTTGTAGCAGAGGGGAAGGGTTGGGTTACATGACACTGGATGCAAAGTTAATCCGGTTAGCAACACTACGGATACAAAAATGCCAAAATTAAAACATAGTGTTAATTACCAAGCAGCTTGAAATGTGTTCCATTTAAAGCTGTAATAGAGAATGGCTAAAACTCTTATAAAGCACAAGTTTCATGAATAAAATTAAGATGCATTTAATTTAATTGTATATGCAGCATGATTGACCTGTGATGACTGCATTATTTGGACAGATATGTACTGAGAGACGACCAGCAACACCGGTAAGACAAGGTAAGCCAATGTATCTGACCATCCAAGGGGAGGGAGACCATCCTGAAGAAAGAGTAAAGCAAAAATAACTAAAACAAAATTCACATTTGAATCCACCAAGAATCTGCAATAAGTCACCAATAATGTGAACAAAAACCAAAAAAATATATGGCAAATATCTTACAATAATCTAGAGCAATGAAGGTGAATCAAAATTCAAAAAGATTTGTTCCACTTGACAAACCGAACATTAACATGCACTAAATACACACCTATCCTGCCTTTTCTCATTGTGTAACCACACTTGTGGATCAATGCACACACACCCGCCAGCTTATACTAAAGATATATGCCACAAACAAATTGTTTTCAGAGTTTTTTCACATGCAAATATTACCTAATATACCCCTCTGAAGTCAGCAATGAATTCAGCTTTAGTACAATGTATCTGCCCTATATGATCTGGGTAACTACTGAAAGAGAAGTTTTCTTATAGAAGGGCGGGCACAAAAATTAGAATAATGGACAGTTAGGCTTTCTCCAATTATAAAGAATGAAAACAATATCAAGTTGCCAACAGGGTAACGTTAAAAAAGGTGAAAACAGAAAACCACAAGGTTACATAGCTAAATATTTATGACAAGAAATTTTACTTTCTAAATGATATACTCACCACAAAAGGAAAAAGCCAAGAGATACCACTGCCATCTTGACGAGCTGCGATTGAAGTTGGACCAGCAAGAGAAGGTATCCAAAAGAAGCCTTCAGTAAGGAGTCCCTTTGCATCAGATCCAACAAATGAATAACGTTAGCCATGAAAGATATAAGTCATTTATAGAAAAAAAAAATTGCATATTTAACTATCAAATTAAAAATCAACATCATAAACAGCATACCTCATCTGCTACATTTGAAAGGGCTCGATATAGCCCAATCCACACTGGTATTGTTGCGAGTGTAGGCAGGCATCCTAGTAAAAAAATGAAGACATTGATAAAAGAGTTACCATCTTGATGTTTTAAGAATTACATAATGCTCATAGTTCCATGTATTAACGTAGCAAATATTAGGAGAAGAATTGTGGGAATAACTCAAAACGATAGGACTTGTGATGTGAAATCCTTGGAAGGCACCATCCTCAAAGCCAAAAAGAAACATCAATAAACCTTACCGCAGCATAATAAAATGAATACCTGCTAGAGGATTAATGTTGGCTAGTTTATACAATCTAGCAGTTTCAAGTTGAATTCTCTCCTGCAAGAAGCAATAAATAAATCTTCACGTTAGAACTATTTTTTAAAGAATTCCATTGATTAAGAGGTTGCAGAGTCAAAATACTAACATTGTGTTTGGAATCCTCAAAAGTAGCAAATTATTTTATTAGATTTAAAAATAATAAATTCTATGTTAGGAGGACACTCCATTATAAAAAAGGATTTTAAATGATTTTCAAAATAAAATCCTATGTTTGGAACTCATTAGAAATTAAATTGATTTTTCATTTTATGATGCAATTCAGTAAGGGTAAAATTAATCAATTTCCACAAATCCTGCTAAATTCAACAGGATTCATAAAAAAATGATAGAGGTCCAAGGATTTAAAAATCAAATAAAATAAAATCCTACTTTTTATCATTTCAAATGGAACTTTAGATTTAAAAATCCAATCAAAGACCAATTTTTAACATTCTAAACACACACTAAAAAGAGTAACAGCAATGGAATTCTATAAAAATTATAGGAGCTTATGCTGCCACCCCCTCTCCCAGTGGCAGAGGAGGCATAAGGATGGAATTATGCTTTTAGAGTTAAAGTTTTCAGCCAATGTCCAAAAAAATATTCAATGGTAGTTCCCACAGTAGTTCAATTGTTATAAACGAGATATTATTGAAGAAAGTAACATCTAAAGGCTAAATACCGGATCGCCAGCATACCGCTCCTGGATAGCCTTTATTTGAGGTTGCAAAGTTCGCATAGCTAAGGAGGACTCTACCTGATAATAACCACTCAGAATTTATTTGATTGAATCATGATGAATATGATATGAGAAAGAATATTATATCCATTAACAAAGCTTTTAAAGTCAAAAGCAATAAAAGCCGGTTCAAAACCATAAATGTACAATATTGAAAAGATCATGGATTGTATTGATCATTGTCAACATATTTCAAGAAGTACATACAAACCTGTTTTTTGGTTAGAGGAAAAGTGGCAGCTTTTACAAGAACAGTGAGCAGTATAATTGCAAAACCATAAGCATATGGGACATGCAAAGTAGAAAGCCCATCCTTGAGTACCTGAGAAATGCAAATTACTTACGCTCAGAATTACTGGACAGTATGTAGTGGCAGAAGTAGACCCATGTGTACTTGTTCTAGAACAATTTTGAGACAAAATAATTATCTAATTCACATGTAACAGTAAATCACAAGCCATGTCCTCCTGTTAATCATCGTATTGCAAGTTGTTTTGTCAGGAGAAGAGTTTACCACATTGGTTTCATAACCCATAGTGAAACATCGACAAAAAAATTGACTAAATTTGTCAAATTCGCCATCTCCAACGCATCAGTTCCAACTCTAGAACTTATACAAGTTGAGATTTCAACTGGAAAAAATTATTTCATTGCTAAGCAAAAATTATCACCATAAATCTGAAGTTGTTGTTAGCAGTGTCACATTAGGATGAGCCCAACCTAAAAGACTAGTCCATTAGCTATAGGAGAGACTCATACAATTCAATGTGGGACTCCTAATATTGCCACCTTCAGAACTTCACTCATCTATCAATATTCGAAATGATGCACCTTAATCCAGCTCATAGGTAGCTCTTTCCGTGACCCAACTCTCATCAAGAGAACCAACTGTTAGGACTTGAGCATAAGAGGAAAACCCAACCCAAAAAACTGGTCCATTAGGTGGGAGAGTTTAAGCTTAAATAACACATTAAGTAGCTCATCCTACTCAATGTGAAACTCTTGAACAGAAAATTACATCACCGCTAGTATCAAAGTTGAAACAATGATATTCCACAATTCTCAACTACAGCAGAAAATACCACAAACAATGATTATAAACAGCTATAATCTTAATGCTAGTTTTCCATTCAATGAATCTAATAACATTTTCTTCAAAAACGATATTACCTTATCGCCAATCACAAGCTCCGTCCAGCGCGTTGATAATTCAAATTACAGTTTCGATTTCACGCATACCAAATCAAATCGAAGAGCTCGGAGTTCAGAGAACAGTACCTTGAGAACCGTCTCCATGTAATTGGTTATTCCGGAAAGCCAGTCGTTGTTCTGTTTGGCGGCGGCGGAAGCCGCAACCGTGTCGGAAGAAGAAACGGCGGCGTCCGCAATCGTGTAAAGAAGTCCCTCCGCTCGGCCAAACAGCTCTCTGAGCAAGCCTTCAGCGTCCTCCGGCTCGGGCAAGAAACCGGGTTTGAGGCCGAACCGGGCGACGGAGAGAGAACCGCGAAGAAAGTGTCTGGTGGAAGCGGCGAAAGCGTGGGAGTGAGGACGGTTGGGGAGGCGCGTGGCGGTCCGGCTCCCGAACGGAGCAGAGACTATGTTGGGCGCGTAAGGTAACAGAGCTGCCATGGTATTCGGTTCGAAGCGAACCGGGCGGTTGAATCCGGTTCGGGGAAGAAACCGGGTTGGTCCTTGAATATAGCAGGAGAATGGAGTTATGCAGATGCAAAGATTTTGGACCGCAGAGCTTCTTCGTTCCCTTTCTTCTCCTCCTTTCTTGGGTTTTAGAATATCAAAATATCATATTTCATAGCTATAAAAATAAAATAGAAAATATATATGAGTGATGCAAAATGCATTTATGGTTAGTTTTTACAACATAAAAATCCTTTTTCCAAATTATGATTCATGTACATCGGAACCCAACATATTACCACCTTTGTAATTTCAAAAAATAATTTTTTTAACATCTAATATTTTATTTATTTGTCTAAAAATCTAATCTAATTAGATATATAAAAACAATGATAGACAATTAAGAAAAAATATACAACACTACCTATTTTAACCCATTGAACCGGTTCGTTTACGACTATTTTGTAAAACCTGCAGTCTGCGTTGGTCAAGTGCAGAGTGAAGTGAGTTAACCTGGATAATATATATATATTTTTATGTATTTTCATAAATTTTTTCTGCAGTCTTATATTCTCAAAAATTTAAAATTATCCATCCTAAATTATTCACTACGAAATACAAATTTGTATTATGGATTATGCGATTCATAATACACAAATTTTGTATTTCGAATTGTATGATCCAAAAAAAAAAATTAACTTTTGAATTTTATAATCTGGAAGTTTCTGAATTTCATATTTCATTAAAGACGTTGAATGAAAATGTCAAATTTTCTTAAAATATAGGGTTTGAGTTTTTTTTTTAAAGTATGTGGTGCATCTTCCATTATTTCTTAATTCATAACACTTCCGTAAAATTGAATGATTTTTGAAAATTTAATAATATATTTTTGTTTTTTTAAATATATATATTGTTTAAATTTCAATAGTCATCCAATATAGTAGTTAGTTAGATCTAAGTCAATTTTACAATAAAATTTATTTAAAGTATAGAGATAGTGTAGAAAAAAAAGAAACTATATATTTTTTTATTGTATTAACGTATAAATACATATTCTAGTTAATAGACACTAAATAAATATAAGGTAACGTGTATAGTGATACATATATCTAGAGACTCTTTAATATATAAAAGTAATATAAACTACAAAATTATATTTAAATAAATCAATAAAAAAGCACTATCAAACATTTATCGCATAAAAAATATTTATGAAATTATTATTATTTTAAATAAATATTAGTATATATGATGGTGCTTGTGATCATACAAAATTATAAAATTTATTTTTTAATGTATAGAAGTAGAGAAAATGCCATCTTCCAAAAAAAGGAATTAAAAATAATAAAACCGCACATGCATGCTTCAATTTTAATTCTACCATTGAATATAAAGACAAACATAGGCCTTTACATATTCATAACCTGCACGCATTAAAGTGTAAAAAGGAGAAAAGAATAAGTAGAGGAATGTGGTGTTCAAAATAATAAGTATATGTCTCTGAACCTTGGAGAACATAGACACCTCATAGGAATTCCCCATTAACAAGCTTACACTAGATAATCCCATTAACAATGCGCAAATATCAAATACAATACTCTAATATTTATTTTTAGATTATACGATCCAAAATTAACTTTTCTAAAAAAAATAAGTTATGTATTTAAAAGTTAAGGTATCATTCGGTTTCGAGAGAGTCTTATCGGCTATAGTATCACTGTATCCCTTTACACAAAATAATTAACATAATCACGATATGAAAATTTACCTAAAATTTGAAGGTTAAGTCGAAAATTTACCTTAATATCAATCTAGTGTCAGAGGTTCATCATGACTCTATAAATAGACACACCAATCGAAATAAATGTACACATTAAACAATATTTATTACTTTCAACTATCTCATATTGAGCATTCACTTAGACATCAAAGTACCATTTGCTGGTACATTGACCGAAGATCAAATATCGCAGAACATTCCCAACCAAAATCAACTACAGTTTAAGGAGGTAAAAAGAAAACACTTATACCCTATTGACCTTTTAGTAAGTATAGTTAATATTGGATTTTATATTACACATTTTTTTATGGTAGAGAGTGTGATATTTTTTTCTTCATTTTCAAGTATTGGTGATTGCTTTTAGTGGTTTCTCGTAGTAATTGATGGTTGAGACAAGTTTTATGATGTTTTTATATTTGATAATTGTTTTTTTTTCACTTATTTTATTTTTTATTTTTTTAGAAGCCACAGGACAAAAAAAATGAGATAAAAAAATGAAGTACAAAAACTTTATCTCACGATCAAATAATGTAACTATACTATCAAAAACTACGATTGGAGAAGAAAGAAGATGTTATACTATACTATCAAAAACTACGATTGGAGAAGAAAGAAGATGTTATGGCCGAAAGGTATGAAGGTGCAATTGAGTTAATTGAGTTTATTTAAAGATGTGAAAGTATATTTCATTTAGAGTTATTTAAAAATTTTAAAAGATTAAAACTGAGAATTAATATGAAGGTGGAGAGAGAAAGGAGATATGGAAATGGAGGAAAAATTTGACAAAGAAAAACTAAAAAAATTGTTGGCACAGTGAGTGGATGTAGAATTTCAGTAGAACTCAAAACTATATTCATTTTCGAAACAACAATTTTTGTTTTTCAAAAAATTGCAAAATATTTTCACCAGCTTTAATCTAAACAGTTGAAAACTTGTATTTTTTTTAAAAGCACTAACTAAGAATTTGAAGTGATAAGAGAAGATAGAAACATAACATGAGGTGGAAACACACGATTGAGAATGTTGGGATAAGAGAAGCTTCTCATTCTCTGCACTTCATTCTCCAATGGCAGCAACCATGGCCATAGTAAACACCAAGACCCTAAACCTTCAACTCCCACCATCAAAACCCATCCTTTCTCTCTTTTCCCATCTCAACTTTCCAAAGGGTCCAACCTCCACCATTAACGCCACCGTTTCAGCAACAACATCTTCCATGGCGGGCACTGCAATCGCGGGGGCAGTTTTTTCCACCCTCGGATGCTGCGATGCGGCTTTTGCGGCGTCGCAAATAGCCCAAATAGCGGAGGGCGACAACCGTGGGCTTGCGCTGTTGCTGCCGGTGGTTCCCGCCTTAGCGTGGGTGCTGTTCAACATTCTGCAGCCGGCGCTGAACCAGCTGAACCGCATGCGGAGCAGCAAGGGGGTCATGGTTGGGCTTGGGCTTGGGCTCGGCGCATCGGGCTTGGTGTGGGGCCCGGAAGCGTCGGCGAGTGAGATGGGTCTGATTGCGGATGCTGCGGCAGGCAGTGACAACAGGGGTCAGCTTCTGCTGTTTGTGGTTGCACCGGCGATTGTGTGGGTTCTGTACAACATTCTGCAACCTGCACTTAATCAGCTTAACAGAATGAGATCAAAATGAGTATGGGAATAGAATTTTGTATGGCTTTTTCATTGTAACTTCTATCTACCATTTGATCTACTTATCGTATTTTAAGTCTAACTCAATCTTGTATAATAAGTCTAAGTCAATCTCGTAAAATTTATACGGTGAAGTTTGTACCAATTTATAATTTTAATCTCTAGAGTCAATGTATGATATCCAACACACTCCTCTCACGCCAAGACTACTAACTTGTGTGTGAAACCCTATATTATCGATAATTGTGCAATAACGGGTGACCTGATAAATCCAGTAAACAATCACTAAAAGTTCAAAATAGCTCTCATACCATATTAAAAAGTGAATTGTAAGTTTAACTCAACCTCGTAAAATTGACTTATAAGATGAGATTTGCCCCCATTTATATTCTTAATTTATAATCGATCTGGAATCTCCAACTTTTCTGTCTCATTTCTTTACTCAGCTTAAACATTCCACAAGAGATCTCACACCAAATCCAACGGACCAGCACACAATGCTTTTAGTTTCTTGCTAAAGGAACTACACATTATATGTTACATCATCACCTTTATGTTAATTTCCCTTGCTTATCTGATAATGGACTTCAATAATTTCTGTTTAATGATTTCTTTTATGTTTTATAACCTCTGTGGTGATTGATACCTTCATCTGAAACTTTCAGTTTTTGTTGTTGCAGTTTTGTATAATTCCTGTTTATTTCCGCCAAGGTTTCTTTTGAACGTTAATGTTCTTTCCATAATACTATGAATAGAAAACAAGAAGTTATTGAATAGACAGTGGACTAAATGAACATGATTGCCAAAGTACACTCAAAATTATAAAAACTGGGGATATCAATAATTTTGTGTAACATTCATATTATAGTAGTAATATATCACATTGCTATCATAATTATAATTAACTTAGTTCCTGACATAGATCGACAAAGAACATTTTGGCTCGTGACATAAATCACACCAACTTGATCGGTAAAAACGCTTAAAATGCCAAAATACCGTTGTCTTTGGAATGGTGGTAAGACCAAGAGGGTAAGAAAAAGAGAGAAAGAAGCTATCTAAGGACACAAAGGAACAAAAATACCACAGTTGTGGTTAGTGTCCTTTTTCTTTTGTTCTGCTCGAAGGTTGTGTTGTCAATCAGCCAGGCTGTCTGGGACAAATTCTGGGGACTGGCTTTGAGACTCTTGCAATTGAGAGGCCGTTAATTTAGCTTGAGCCTTCTTAAACCAGCTTGAGCTTCTAAGAACGTCATCGATTGACATTCCTTCTGTTCCTGTCAAACTGCACAAACAACTGTTTCAGACTCATCTGCTATGCTAATTGTGTAACATGATTCGTGAATGAAAAGAGACACCCCAAAAAACTTTTGTTGTCAGCAATGATGAAGAGATGAAAGCATGCAAGTTCAGAATTTCAAATTAACAATTTTGAGCGGTATAGTTTTATTTCACGGATTATCATTATTCACCAATAACAAACAACGTGATATTAAAATGCTAAGACAAAAACAAGTAGGTGAAAGTCTTTGAGATACAGATTCATGTCACTCGGAGGATATAGCAGCAAATATTGGCAATACCCTGCCCAAGCCATAATCCATGAGATTTGAACGGCTAAATTGATTGTGAAAAAACCATTCATTTGAAAGATTTCACATCATAATCGACCGATCAAATCTAGATCTTTAAATACAGATTTGTTTGTATAATGAAATTAAATAAAAATGAAAAACAAAAGTATTTTTCAACACACTCTTAACAGCTCTTAGTTTCTTTTGACAGGTAAATTGCAAAATAAATAAGGCCCAGAGAATATAGTCAGAGTAGTTCTACCTATGCTATGTTTACTTGTAACGTTATTGCTCAACATGAAGTTCAGGTCAGGGTCAAAGTCATTGTCACAATCAATTATAAAACTTGAGTTTCAAGATTTGATGGAATAGAATTCCTCGTCTCAAAAGAAATTTAAAATGATAAAAAAAATAAGGCTAAGAATTGTAGCAGAGAAAGAAAGAGACACAGGATTTAATTTATTGCTGAAAATTGCCATTTAAACATGCAAACGACTTGTAGCCAAAAACAAGATACAAACGACTTTACCAACTTATATCAGCATTCAGCAGAAATATAATGCATTAACTAACCCTGCTTTTGAGGAACTTCTTCCACCATTTTCCAGATTTCTCCCACCGAATGAACCTGATCAAAAAATGAAAGAAATTTATTGCAGACTGTCTCATCACTATTATCATGAAGAAACGAGATAAACTGAACACAGCCATATAAATCTCTAATTCAAGCTTGTCACCTATGCCAACATCAAAATTCAAAAAGCATGACAGGTTACATATTCTAGAGAAAAATAATACGATACACAAAATAGTTAGAACAACTAAGTGAGATAGCAAAGTTTTCCTAGGTAAAACAGTAGATAAGAAAAAACAGTGGTTATCCGTAATGTCCTAAGTGCTAAGTATTCGTCAGAGAAAAAGAGTTTCCAGAATAAATGTATAAGAAAGTGGTGAGCTACAAATATACATCAACTATGTTGCCTATAATTTCTTGGAAAAGAAAAATCTGAATTGCCTGCAGTCTAAGTATTGAGATCCAATTTTATTAGAAATATGGTCAATGCAGTCGTCGTGAAGCCTGTACCACAATCCAAAATGATTATGTATGATTGAGTAAAACATTAGGTTAAAATTTTAAGATAGTGTTCAAGTCTACTCTGGAAATGTTTCAAAGTCATCCGTATATGTCCACACTCTAGATGTCGTATTCTTAAGGAAGTGCTTTTATTAGGCCACCCAATGTGTGTCCACGCTGCTGGGTAGGAGGTGGTGTGTTGTAATCTGACATTGATTAGAAGTATAATCAACACAATCTCTATAAATTTTCAAGACTAATGACAGTTCATTCTTCTTCAAACATTAAGAAAGTAATACCTTGAGAACATACAATATTCAAAAGATTAGGAACAAAATAACAAAGTAATAACTTAAGAGCATAAAATATTCTCAAAATGAGCAGGGAAAAATACAAGCTTTCCTCAACTGTAGGAATTACAACATTATCAACCTTCATAAATATGACAATGAAGATATTACCAGCTCCTGGAACAAAACATGTAATGAATAACAGTTGATATCCAAATTCTAAAGATCAGATCTCAATAAAAAAAAGTTAATCCCACCTAACTTATCACAAACTCACTTATCCAGCCAACCGTACAGATTGAAGGCACATTCCGAATTAATACATATATTTCAGTTACCATCTACTTGTGAATCTATACCTGAACTGCTATCTCCATCAGACAACAGTGGATTATCTGATGGCGTTCTGGTGCTGGCACCAGAATTACCAACTTCATCGTCAGAGCTGCTGCTACTATCATCCTTGAAAATTGCTCCTGATAACAAGCTCTTCTTCTGCGGTGTTTTACCCACAGCTCCACGAACATTATTCTCAGAAGCTTTTCCTGCTTTATTTTGAACCCCTTTTATGGAACCTTCCAGCTTTGAATTTGATACAGGAACAAGTTTTCTTTGTTTCTCCGAAGCCTTTTTTTTCTCAGAAGCATTGACACGATTATTTTTGTTTTCTACAATCACAGCACTGTTACCAGACACTTTTGAATCTTGTCCAGTCCTGTGTGCATTCGGTACCTTCTCCCCAGGGTGAATCCTTACATCCAGCTCTTCCTTTGAAGATAATTTCTGTGAGGAGCTTAAATCCTTAGGAGTTTGTACGTTTGTTGCCTCAAGTTGGTGAATGTTATTTCTGGTCATGGTCTCAATATCATTTATATCTGTTTCAATCAATTTGTCAACAACCATGCCATCTGACAAATTAGCTTCAGCTGGCTGTTTCCAGGATGAAAATTGTTCGTCAGCATTAACCTTTAAAGTTTTAGAAGGTGCTTCCAAATTATCATCATCTTTCTCTCCAGGAGAGTGTGTTGAAAGCTGTACTGCATCCTTGCTCCCAGAATTAAACTGAGCAGAAGGTTCTAGTCTAACGGAGTCTTTCACCGGTTCCATATTTGTTTTGGATGATTTCTTAGTGGACTTTGTGCTTGCAGATTTACTTTTCTTTGTCACTGCAACTGAAGATTTGGCATGTGTTTTGCTGTCAGAAGATGATGAATCCTTACTATCAAGAACTTGATCTTTCAAAAGCATATTTGACAAACTCTTTTTGTCATTTGACTTCTTTCTCTGTCTCTTGCCCGTGTGTTCAGCACCATCAATGTTAAAATCAACTTCCTTATCAGAAGTCCCTTGCATCTCCTGCTGTATTTTTCCACCTTCTATTTGATTTAAAGGGTTCTCCTCCATCTCCGTATTTCCTGATTTAGGATCACAATTTGTTGCACTAAGGGACTTCATAATAACAGTTTTACTCTCAGAAGCATCCACATGTCCACTAACTTCTCTAAATGTGGACTCTCCATCTGAATTCTTAGCAGTTTTCTTCTTCCTTTTTACCTTCTTCAGTTTTATAGATTCAGTTGTTCCATTTACATCCACAACTTTTGAAGTCACATTTAATCCTCCAACTTTTGCATCTGAGTTTCCCTGGTTGGATGGTGTGGACTTATCTAACAGCATTAGCTTAGGATCATTTTCTGGTGATACTTCTCTTCCTTCCTCAGCTCCTTCAATCTGAGGAGCTTCATTTTTAGCATTATCCTCAGTCAGCTCCATAAGCCCGTCCTCATTAGCAGGGTGTGCTATTATTTCAATACCAGAATCGTTCTTATAGTTTTCTGTTGTTTTTTCTGTAGATTGAATGCCTTCTTTGAATGCATCTGTTCCAGTCTCCATGTTGTCAATAGTAGTTTTGCCCATACTCATATCTGGCCCTAAAAAGAAAAAAGAGATCAGTAATATATTTTCAGTATTCTAAAATGAATTTCTTTTATTAATTTGATCTCAATAAAAAAAAAGACATAGCAAATTAACATGGTACAAGAACGAATACAGCTGGTACTTTACTATGTTCACCCTTTTCCCAAGTAGTACCTTTAGAGAGAGAAATTTCCTCCTGACCACCTTTTTGAATGCTGGAATGATATGCTTCTTCAACGTTCCTGGAGGAAGTAAGTACAGGTGTTTCCAGAGGATTTGATGATTTTATCTTCCCTTTCCTCCTCTTACCCTCCACAATAGTTTTCAGTGGATCAGTGCCATTAAATTTTTCAACTGATTGGTCATCATTACTGTTTTTAATCTTCTGCAGGTCCCCCAAATCATGGTGAGGAGAAATGTCTACATTGAAATCATTAATTAACTTGGCTTTGGACAAACTTTTTTCTTCACTTTTCTCTTTGCTGCGCTTCCTCTTTTTCTTTGCAGGAGTTTCTGTATCTAAATTGGCTCCAGTTACCTTATCATCTTTATATTCAACATCATACCTATAGTTATGATTCTTAGATTCAAACCGATCCTTTGATTCTTTCCTTTCCTTGTCTGCTTCATCAGACTTGTGCGTTTCATCCTTCAGAGCAGCCTCCCCTACCTTGAATACTTCTTTAAAATCAATAGACAAAGTTCTCTTCTTTTTCTTACGCTTCGTATTTGCAGTAAGTCCAGGTTCTGCAGCTTCTTTCATTGACACAGCAGTACCAATGTCACTCTTAGTGTTACTATTGTTGGAATCATTATGCTGATGCTCCTTCAAAACTTCAACTTCCATAATTACTTCTCTATTTTCATTCTCCACAGTTTTCGCTACAACCTCAACATCCTGCTGAATTGCACAATCACCGAGCCCAACAACAGAAGCATCATCAACATTTGAAGTGTCAACTCGAACTGGGTCTTCCCTTTTCCTTTTACTTTTACGTTTTCTATTCAAATTTGATACAGATTCACAATTTCCCTCCTTGAGTACAACACCAACACCCCCAGTGTCTTTATTGGTTCCATCAACCTCATATTCGACAGCTGAACCTGGATATTCACCATTTTCGATAGATGATTTAACACCTGCATCCATTTTTTCATCAGCCACTTTGCTAGTATGTTGTGAAACACGTGGACTAGGAACAACAACTTCTTCATTCTCAACTGGTTTGTTCGCCAACTGCAGCAACTTCAAATTTTCAAAGGTTGACAGCCCCTTGGATGGAGAACCGATAGCATTATCACCACGACCAGTCAAAGCACTAAGAGTAGCCATTTGATCATTCTGAGCACACTCCCTCAACAAAGTAGCATCCACACTGATCAACCAGCTCTTTCTGGAATCAATAAAGGCACTTCTCACAGGCATGGAATCTACAAGGTGATAAAAATTTCCCTCGCGCATAACCTCCAAAAAAAATAAAATTGAATGGTAAGCAAAACAATACACAGTGAAGAAAACAAGAGAGTGACTTGAACAGAACAACATGAAATACCTTTATCGCATTAATCTGAATTTGCCCAATTTGGGGAAAGCACAAGGGGTGTTCCGACAGAATACTCCCTACATAAAATGCAAATAATTTCAACAAAACATCACCACTATAAACTAACAGTGAATAGTGTTACATTAAAAACAAATAACCAAAACCCATGGATTGGGAACAAAAACCGTCAACAAGAGAAACATTTGAAAGGCATAACAAAAAAATGTGAAGAATCAGTATGTAAAAATTGAAGAGAAAAATGAGTACTTTTGAGATCAGAGACAGTGTCGCGGTCGGAAACTAGGAGCGCGAAGCGAGTATCGAGGTTGGTGTCTATGTAAACGACGTTGGTGTCGTGAGTGGCCATGTTCGGCTCGTGTTGTGTTTTCTGGAGTTTCTGTAACCACGCCACACCACTCTTCAGGGTTTATACCCTTCCCTCCATCAACTTATAAACTTTTTTATATATATATATATATATATATATATATATATATATATATATATATTATTTTTTTTATCAATAATAAAAAAATAAATAATAGTGGTGCAACCTTTATACATAAATAAATTTATATATATCTATATATTAACGAATATTTGTTTTTTATAATTAGATTCAAATTTCACCTTTTATAATTTTTATAAAATTGAATTAAATTTAAAATTTACTTAAAAGTATATATATATATATATATTAATTTTTATTTTTTTAATTTAAGATTATTTTTAATTAATGTTTTTTTAAACTATTTTAAATTTAGTTTATATAATATACTTAAAGGATAAAGATTAAGATAAGGTTTATAGAAAAAAAAGATAGATGACAACAAAAATTGTGATTTTTTTTTCTGGATAATTGTTGAATTAGATTAAATTTGAAACTGAAATTAAGAAATATATTTGGAAGGAGTAAAACTACAAAAGATTGTGATAGATGATTATGATAAGACATGTAGCTCAATCATAGTGATAATTTTAAAAAATGTTAAAATTTAATTTAAAAGCAAAGATAAAAATAGTATAATAAAAGAGGCAAATGATTAAGGAAAATAATATATGGGTAAAAGATATATTTTTAAAATTGTTGTGAAAGATTTTATTGGGATAATTTCGAAATTGGGTTGAATTTGAAATTAAAATTAAGAAATATATTGGGAGGAGCAAAATTTAATATATATATATATATGTATATAATTATGATGAGACTTAATACAATGAGAGTGGAAATTTTAAAATATTACAATTTAATTAAAAATAAAAACAGTAAGAGATAAGAGATTAAAAAAAATCTATATCATTATATAAAATATATTTTTTGAACTAACTTTAACGTGTTTTAATTTTTCTTTTACCCATTATTAAATTAAAATAATTTTATTATTTAACAATATACAGAATTCTATAATTTTTACCTCAAAATAACGAATCATTCCTCAACTAAAAAATAATTGTACAATTTGTATATTTTCTTACAAATTTATTGTTTTATATTTTTAAAATTCTATCATTTAATTGAAATGCAAATATATATATATATATATATGCTAAAAATTGTGTTTTAGTATGGATAATAACAAAAGATTTGAAAACTTGAAAAATATTATCAGTATAAATTTTACTTTATAAACTGGTTTTATAAAATGTATCTGAATTGCATTTAAAAAATTAAATTAAATTAAACTAAACTGGAGTTTAGACAAAAATAAACACCTTAGCTTTTAACTTAGCTAGAGTTTGAGACCATTTTGTTTCTAACTGAATGTAAAGAAAAATTGTCTGACATATATTAACACAATGTTCCATGAAAGATGAAAATTAGTAAGAGATTTTCAGCTAAAATTGCAATTAGTTTATCACCAATGCTCTATTCATTCCCAAACACAAAACCAAGAAACTACAATGCTCTGATGGATTGAGAAAAACACTGGTTTTAACTCAATGTTTTTCCAAATACATCCTTAGTTCTTGGCTTCAAACACAGAAACTTTCCAAAAGCTCACAGTAAGAGAAAGGCATTGAACACAATACACATCATATGAGTTCAACAAAAGTACTGAAACGTGAACAGAAACACCCAAACATGGGAGTTAAAAGAATTTATAGACCACACAACTGATACTAAGAACAACTAACAACATTAAGATGAAATTTAGGAACATATGAGATACTTGGAGTCCTTAATCTGCTAACAATCTGCATATATGTATGAGATGAGTAGCAGCATCTATTGCCTAAACAGCAGAACCAAGCATTCTTCTGTATCTATTCCTTCTTTGTGGAATCTTTGCGCTGTCCCCTCTTTCTAATACCCAAGCAGAACCACAGGCGCCAAGCATCAACAACAAATTCCGGCAATGAGCAGGCCACAGCCCAGAGAAGGGTATGTGGCCAGTATGGCGTGCATCGAGGCTCGTAGCCGATCCATCGCACACCAGCTCTGGCATAGCCATCTGTTGATGGAACAAAGAATGAAGATTTTCTGATTGATGCCATCTTGGTTGCCACATATAACGGAACCTGCATCAGGAAAATCACAAAAATCATACCAAATATATAGTTATGTAACACAACACAAACACGAAAATATGTATAATCTCTAAAATATAGGACACAGAGACACAAATCTATATATTATATAATTATGAATTATATAAATTGACAATAAAGATTTATGTATATAAGTATGTTTTAACTTCTTTTTTTATAGCAGAAAGATATTTTTCATAACTAGTTCAAAATGATTTGTTCCTTTGTTTTTGTAAATAATAAAAATTTATACAATAAGTTTAAGTTTTTAGAAAATTAATGTGTCTTACGAGTGTCGGTGTCCGATACATATGTTCGACACGAACACGCCATCTGAGAGACGTGTCCGAGACTCATGGATATATAGACAACCTTTATAGCAAATCAATCCATTTCCACATAATCCACTTTTTTACACAAAAATTTGGGTGAGAGTTTCAACTGTACAAGAGATTACTCTATATATACTCAAACAATAGAACAAAAAATTGACCGGACTAGCTTGGTATAGAAGTGCATACTGACACGCAAGTACACCAGAAAAACCAAAGATAGAATGCCATATCACACGCATGTACTAGAATTTTTATTTTTTTCTTGTACACAAAAATCAGTATTAAACAGTGTCCTGACATATCTTCAACTTTAAGCAATTTATAACCATACCTGCCTCAACTAAGAAAGGGGTACAAAGGGGACTCTTTTCTGTTCAGTTTTGTCCAAGGTTTATGTAAGTGAAAAAAAAAACAGTGATAACTTAATGATCTGTATGGTACCTCAACAAGCCTTATGCTTTCTTTTCATCAGTGTATAACTCTGACTGATTTCAATTGAAATGGTCTTTTTTTTTAAGTTAGTACCACAATTTCAGCCACAAAGATAAGAATTTTGGGTCTCTCATGGCCATATCATTGGATATCCAAAACTTTCATAGTATTCAGCAAGGTTTAAAAGCTGGTTCAACAATTGCAATTTCAGCTGCAACTCAAGGTTTTTAGCCTTTATATTAAGAATTACAACAAAACTACATCCACAATTTAAAATATTCAAAACCAGAGCAATTCAGCTCGAATACACATCAATAAGTAAACTAATTGGCTGGAACTTGATAAGGGGAATTCAGCAAAAATGAAAAAAATGACAATTTTTTACCACAACAAGAGAAAAAACACTAAGCAAGCAAGAAGCTAAGATGAATAATTGAGCACTAAAAAACAGCAATTTACCTGACACTGAACGTCAATTCCACTCTTCTTGTATTCAACATAGAGACATCTGGAGAACTGATCGATGTACCTGAAACAATGAACACAACACATAACCTCAACAACCAACAAATACCATAAGGAGAGAACACAAAAACCCAATGAACACAACACAAAACCTCAACAACCAACAAATACCATAAGGAGAGAACACAAACACCAAGACCAAATCAACAACGAGAACTCACGCTTTGGTGGCGGCATAAACAGCATAAAGGGGATCAGAAGGAATCACAATAGCAGCACCAGAACCAATGTTAACAATCGCCCCTCTCTTTCTCTTCAGCATCCCCGGCAGAACAGCCTGCGTGACCTTGGTGGTTCCCACAACGTTAACCTGAATAAGGTTGTTGAGAAGCCCCTCGTCCACTTCATGGAAGAACCTGGCGTAAGGGTACGAAACTCCCACATTGTTAACCAGCACTCCAACGTCCAACCCTTCAACTGCTTCCCCAATCTTCGCCACACCCTCGTCCAGATCCCCCGAGAAATCGACCACCACAGTCCTCACCTCAGTTTTCCCGAACTTGGCGGCGATCGAATCCGACACGTCCTTGAGCTTGTCGGGGTTCCGACCCACAAGTACGAGGTTGAGCCCTTTACGCGCCAGCTCGAAAGCGAAGCTCTTTCCAATGCCGTCGGTGGGTCCAGTGACGACAGCCCAAGATCCGTACTTTCTAAGGTTTTTGGGAGGTCTGAGGAAATTGACGTAGACCCATTTGACAAGAACGAAAGCTAGTTTCAGAATCGTTAAGAATCCGACAAGAAAAAGCAGCACGAACCATATGGGTTGGACCCTGAGCCTGGAGATTATGCAGCATTCCATTTTGGGAGGTAGAAGGTGTGAATGATGAGAAAGATAGAAGTTCTGGAATTCTGAGGGAAACAATTAGAGCATTGAATTCATTATAATGACGAAGAGTGAGAGAGACAGGTGGTGAAAGAGAGGTGTGGGTGAGGTAGATGAGCGGAAAACCACCAGAATTTAAGTACAAAGTTGGCGCAGTACGGTGGCATTCATTCAATGTTCATATGCCAAATTGTTTAGCACACCATAAGATGTGACCAAACACTTTCATAAAAAAACTATACTTTATTTTTCAATATGAATATCCCCATTTGAAAAAAATATATACTTTTTCTAATGGGCAAATCGTGAAACCTAAAAAAATTCATTTTTATTGTTTCATGAACTAAATTGATAGTCTAAGATAATGAACATAAAAAAAATACCTAATTGAGAAAATTACATGAAGAAATGATAAAATAAGAGAGCTAGTTTTATTGTAGGAGCTGTGGGTATGTTTGGTTTAGTGGGTGCTATAAAACTGGGAGCTCATAAAACCATTAAAAGGTGCATGTTATGCTAGACCAGAAAAAAAAAACATTTAGTGTACATTGTACGTGTCTTCAACCTACACACACGTAAGATGTTGTGTTTTCTTTTGTTTAATATGATTATCTATGCTTACATATATAAATGATTCATTCTTATAACCGTTTCTTGTTATATAAATTTTCTTTTGGATTTTTATTGGATATGAATTACTTAAAAATAAAATTAGTTTAGTTTTTTAATCTTTTATTCCTTTATTAACTCCTATTTTAAGAACTTAAGATTCAATCTTTATGGAAAAGAGTTTTTTGAAAAATAAGAATAAGATAAATAGAAAAAAATATATACTAGATTTTACGTATTAAATAAAATAATCTTAATTTTCAGTTATTTTATTTGTTCTTTTTTTATTTATCATCAAATGAATTTCGACCTTAATCTGAACTACTAGTGAAAGAAGAAAAGAAAAAATCTAAAGAAGAAGAGAAACTAAACCAAATGAAAATAAAGAGAAAATGTTGATTAATCAATTCATCGTTTTCTTTTTACGTGTTTTTTTTTTTCAACTTCGACTCATACAAATTAAAATATGTGGATACACACTAGTAATAAATGATCAATTTAATTATCTTACTTTTATATAATAAATAAAACCACATGAAATAAAAGACGTGTGAAGTTGGTAGATACACCTAAAATCAAATAGGTGATCACTCAACTCAATGGCTAATTTTTCAATGAGGACTTTATGTTAAAATGTGAAATTTCAAATACGTCCTTCTAAATTATTATTTTTTATCATTATTTAATATAATAATTATTTTGATAAACTAATTAACTAATGTATTGCTCAATCATTCATATATACTACTATGTTATTCAAACAATTTGCATATAACATAATCTTCCCATTAATACTATTTAAGTAAATCAAATGAGACATACCATGTTAGCTAATAACATAATATTATCAACCAAGCAATCACCTTAAGATAATCCTAAAATCACAATTAGCAAGTATTTGAGTCTTCTAAAAAAAATATTATAAGTAACACTTTTTTGAGTATTTCTGGAGTATTTAATATACTTAGATGTTCTTTGGATTAATGATTATTAAAGAAAAGATTCATCTACTCCACATAATGAATTTAGGCTTATTGGTAGGTATAAATTGGATAAAGGAAGAAAACACATTTTTGTTAAGTATTCAAAAGAGAAGTTAACTTCCTTGGAGTTTGACATTACATATATATTTAGAAATAAAATATGGGTTAACTTTCTAATTAATTTCTTAGCCCCACTAATAAATGTTGTTACAAATTTTAGATTAACCTTTTGATTCATATGTTAATAAACGATAAAAAAACACACTAAAATACTATATCCATCTTTCATGTATCAAAATTGTTAAATAAAAAATTAGTCTAGATATAGACACAAGAGTCTTCAAATTGTTGATTTTTTAAGGTTAAAGAAATATTTGTTATTCTTCTATTTTATATGGTTTAGATATAAAATAGATCTTGTATATTATTTTATATTAAATGTCTACTTTTATACAAATAAAAAATACATAAATTTTGTATAAAAAATTATAAAAACTCTTGAAATTCACAGGATTTTTAATCTGATAAACCAGTAAACTTTAATGCTGTGTCAACTAGTATAAATTTTCATAATAAATTGTTAATCTATGATGCAAGTGGAGGTGAAAAATATTTTAGGTTAAACAGCTGGCTCTACCAACCCACATGGTGTCAGAAGTTAACCAGAAAGATATCAAATCAAATATTTAAAATATAACTAAATTAACTAAACAGAGCTAGTTGGGAGCAGGTTAACTTCCAAAAGTAAAATTCAAGTAAGAAAAAATAATTAATTCATTGGGGTCCTCATTATCACCCACAATTCTACATAGATTTTGTTACATAGGAACAGAAAGAAACTTAGTAATTTGTACTAGAATCTTGGTTTATGATGTTTGGTTCTTCAGAATCAGATGCAGCTGATAATGTTTTTTTAGTGTTGTTGGAGTCCTTGGAGAATCCTCTTGCGCGAAAATAAAGAAAATAGTTTAACATGTAGGAATCCATAAGTGCATGAGGAATTGCCCTTATGAGAAACCCTTGCACAGAATGAAGAAAATATGGTTCAACTAGTTTTTCGTAGCCAATCCACCTTGTGCATGTTTTGCTGTACAATTCTGGTGTTGGCACAAAAACTGATCTCTTCATTTTGGTCATCTTTGTTGACACAAATAATGGAACCTGCATGACCACATAAAAAACCATTACAAAGAGATGTATTGTTATATGATATCTGTAATTGTATTATGTTCTAATTCTTACATTACATGTATATACTATTCGTCTAATTTAATTTTACCATTCAAAACTATAGTGTAAAACAAATTAAAAAGATGTAAGTATAGAAACTAAAATGAGCTGAACAATGTGTTTCAGTGTGCCTAATATAGTATCGGGTCAATATCAATAACAATTTATATGCACTTCTTTTAATTTTGAAAGTGTTTTTTAAGAACAAAACCGTGATGAAGTTTCAAGTTCTAAAGCAGAAAATACTTTAGATGCGGTGATTGATGCTAATAATGTCATTTCAACAAATTGTTCTGATATGTCCAATATCAATGAGAGTTTTTATGTACATTTATTCCTTTAACCTTTTAAAGTGTTTTTTAAGAACAAAACCGTGATGAAGCTTCAAGTTCTAAAGAAGACAATACTTTATGCAGTAATTAACCCTAGTGATATCATTTTAACGGATTGTTCCTATATGTACAATAGCCTCACATCACTTAAGAGTCAAGACCAAGATTGAAACTCAAAACAAAATGTATGTTATGAATTGAAAGAAATAGTTTTTAGTATGCAAGAACTAAGGTACCCTGTCTAAAGTTTCTCCTACTAGTCTATGAACACAATACTCAACTATACATGAGGATAAATTACTTTTTTATGCCTTTGTCTCAAATAAATAGCTCTGTGTTTACCATCTTCTAAAAAAAGAAAAAAAGACACCTGTGTGAAGTGTTTTCCACAAGTAATTAATGGATGCTATTTGTAGTGAATGATGATACTCCATAACCAAACAATATCAGAACCTTAAAAGGGTATGAATTCTTGCAATATCCAACAATTTCAAACAAAAAGTGAAGAGAAGATGCAAAAGAGAACCACCTGACATTGGATATCAATTCCTTGATGCTTATACTCCAAACTGATGCATCTGGAGAACATGGCAAGGTATCTGAAAAAATAGCAAGTTCATCTCAGATCTGGATTCACAAATTTTCATTCAACTAAAATTAAAATAACAACTGGCCAATGAAAACATCTCTGGTTTAAACATCAACATTTTTTTTTTACTTTTAAAGTGAGATTTCCTAAAAAATGCAACATCCTTCAAACAAAGAACATTTCCTAAAAATGCAAGATCCTTCAAACAGAGAACATTTCCTAAAAAATGCAACATCCTTCAAACAAAGAACATTACCTAAAAAATGCAACATCCTTCAAACAAAGAACATTTCCTAAAAATGCAAGATCCTACAAACAAACAAAGAACATTTCCCACCTAGAAAAGCTAGCATGTGTTTGATACATGGAGTTGAACAAATGGAACAAACTTAACCATGGATGAACTTACCCTTTTGTAGCAGCATAGAGAGTGACAAGAGGGTATGAAGGAAGCACCACAGTGGAACCAGAACCAATGTTCACTATTGCACCCTTTTTCTTCTTGATCATGGATGGAATCACAGCCTTGGTGATCCAAGTTGGTGCCTCCATATTCACTTTCACAATGGCATTCATAAGCTCCAAATCAACCTCATGAAAGAATCTTGCAAAAGGGTAAGCCAAGCCAGCACCATTAACAAGCAAACCTACATCCAAACCCTCTATTGCTTCCTCTATTCTCTTGGCTATTTCCTCTCCTCCAACTTTCTGCAAATCTATGACCACAAACTTCACCTCAACACCATGTCTCTCTCTTATTCCCTTCAATGTTGCCTCAAGTTTCAGAGGGTTTCGACCAACCAAGACAAGGTTGAGTCCCTTGGATGCCAATTCAAAGGCCATGGCTTTGCCAATTCCATCAGTGGATCCAGTGACTATAGCCCATGAACCATATTCTTTGAGGTTCTTTGGTGGCCTCAAGAACATCACCCACACCCACTTGAGAAAATGGACAAGGGCTTTGCACACACAAATGAACCCTATGGTGCTTGTTGCCACAAGAAACCTATCCAACCCCTCCATTTTCTTGCAACCAAATTGCAACAAAGCTCGTGACTTTCCAAGACTTCAATCGTATAACAATCAGAAATGGAGAGAGAAACTGTGCAATTAAATGTTTTAGCAACCTTCATCTACATGGCTTTTGTGATTTGTTCTAAATTATTTACACAAATAAAATATTTTCTGTGAAATACCAACTTCCTTAACCTAAGGCTGATTCTCAGTGTACCATATCAGTTCAAATTCACAACCAAGTTCAATAGTATAACAATATGAAATGTGTTGTGTTCTTAATGATTTAAAAATGTTTGTTTTTTTTAATATTTATATCCGTAATTCAAATAAAAAAATTCTAAATATATATGTCACTTTCGAATTTTGTTATCCAACAACTTATTTGTAAAACATAAATGACATTCTATGTACTAAAATACGTAAGAAAACATAAATGATTCATATATAAAAGTAGTATAATAATGCATTGTGTACTTTTAAATATTATTACATATTAGTATTGTCACACTAATTCATTATTAATATAGCTAAACGTAGTGTTGAGTAATAAAAATAAGCAATATAAATAGTGTAATAATTACAATATATACCAATATTACAAAAAATGTAAATAAAATAATCCTACCATCCAACGCTTCACAATAAATTGGCAATCAATAATATTGTTGTACATTTCTTTCATTTCACTAATGTCAGCTTTAATATCTAGTGTTCTTGATACCAAAAATTTCAATATATATATATATATATATGATATGATATAAAGCAAATTCAATTAGTATTTAGAAATAAAAATAGGTTTAATAATTTATTTCATTCATACTATTTTTTATTTATTTTTCAATAAATTTCTCACTATTTAAAAAAAAAATCTCAATTTGTCCCAACATTTCGAAATATTTATACTCCAAATCATTTAAAATAAATAAATTAAATTGAGGCTTTAAAATTAACAGGATAAAATAAATTATTAAGTCATAAAAGAATACAAAATATAATTCATAAGTCAAACAAACTTGAAATGGTGTCTTATAAATTGTTGCAAGTTATTAAAATATATTTGTCTAAATAACATGATCAAATGAGCTTTTGAATTAGTAAAATAAGAGAGAAACGAGATTAAAAGCTTTTCAAACGTTATCTATGAACAACTAATTGATGTATGAGGGGTTCTAAAGGTGGTTTTGATGGTTTTAATCCGCAATGAAACTTGATAATTGATCCATTAAATACAATAACCATTACAAAAGTTTTGGAATTATAACTCTGTTGAAAATGTGATAAACATTAATTATCCATTTCTTCGTAAAGAGACAGTGATTTGGATTTATGGTAGGCAACAAGTCTGGTATATGTAGCCTGTACTGTCTCTGTTGCACAAAGCCTAGTAAAATAGGTGTTTAAGCTTTATGAAAAGTAACAATGATGACATGTATAAATTAGGTTGACTGTTATGCAGAAAAAGATATAGAAGCACATGGATCTGGCAGTGAAAAGGTGCCCAAATATTGGCCAGGAGTGGTGGATATCAACCATGAAATGGAGGTCCTCAATCTGTTTTGGGGCATGAATTTATCAGAATAGGTAGTAGGAAGAGAATTGGTGTGAATATTAGCAGTGGAAGGTGCTGGGGTAGGAAAAACAATGCCTGTAGTGTGAAACATAGCAGAGGCATGTATTGCAGACCAATTGTACCAGGCTCAACAATGCAAAATATGGAGTTATATTCAATGGAGTCGGAGGGCAACAAATTTGTGGCTCAAAGGGAATTGTCAGGGCTGGAGGTGAAGTTTGGTTCTTTAAAGAAGTGTACTTCAAGTCTAACTCAACCGATAAACTCAACAAACTCTCATTATGATAGATTCGAAATGATTTTTAACTCAATTTCATAAAACCAACTTATAAGGTGAGGTTTGCACTCAGTTATATACTATGGAATGCTTTGATCTCTAACCGATGTAAGATCTCTATCAGGTTCTATTAGTTTCTTAACAGAAGTGGAAATAGTTATATATATTCATATTTGCATATCCAATATGCAGTATAGGGATTGCTGTGTAGAAGGATAGCTCTTTAAGTTTGTGCTTTAATGTTCTATGGTTCTCTTTTTGTAGTGCAAATGACTATTTTATTGGTTTCTGAACTGTGTTTCTGGTGGTTCATCTTGTGCCTTGCAGTGATATTTATGTCTGCTGATTAAGAAACAAGAACAATTAAGCTTATTATCTTATCTTATATTCTTTTATTTCGGATAAACATTAGATCTCAGCGACAGAATTTTTTAAAAAACAGATGTATTGAATCTTAAGACAATAAATGCTCAATATAACATGTTTTCAAGAACAAATTAATCAAAGAAAGCTATCCAATGCCATGTAGTTCAGAGAACTCTTAAATTATGTTCTCAATCTTTATTTAACGAACAAGGGACTCTGGATTCCATGTTCTGCAGTCTAGATCTTAGCAAGTTCAGAAGTGGACGAGGCAAAAATTACTCTCTGTTTAGTGATTATGGCTTTCACACAAGAGAATAGATAAAAAAAAACAGAACATAACAAGAATTCAACTCAGTTCATTTCTGTCACAAACTAAAAATAACAAATATCCATCACTTTAGATAACATCTATCTGCATGAGTGATAAATTTGATAACAAATAATGCAAAACCACTTCGATTGGTAACTAAAATGAAAGATCATGGTTTAGAGATCTGCAATTAACATTTTTCTTTCATAATACTGATTTTACAAAGTAGCACAGGTATAATGAATGAGACTAACAGTGCAATCAATACTAGTAATTATCATTGCATAGTGATGCCTAACATGAAAACTTTTATAAAAAAAAAAATACAAGTAATTAATAGAATGAAAGACATATCATATCATCAAGGTGGTTGTTGTAAGCTGCATACAACATTTTGATCTCTTTCTTGTACCTTGTACTCTTTAAAAGCTAGATAAACACCTGGTTAAAGTATGTGGAGACTATTCAGTGTTCAAATGAAATCAGTATAATACAAGCTACACAGCAGGAGGTGCATGGTCCTACCCTAACTGTACAGATGTTATGTTTTATATATTGAAAATAAAAATGAAAAGGTAAAAATATACTATTACTTCTTCCTTATACCTCCCTACTCTCCACTGTTCATCTTCTATGGACAATGAACATAAATGTGATCAGAAAAAAACATATCAGTAATTTTTAGTTTTTTTTTTCTAAAGTGAAACTAGTTCACTAGTTGGGCAAGGCATTACCAAACCAGAGAAATTGTGTAAATAAGTGGTAACTAGCAAGTCATAAGTCAGTAGTATCACTGCTACAGCCTGAGCTCTTTAGAAGATGGTCCTGGTGAAAAGGATCATCTGCACCATGCACAGAACTCAACCTAGGGGAAAAGTTCCACCCTGTCATTTGTTCCAGCTCATACTCATTAGATCTAACATTGTAGTCTTCCTGGAACTTCAGGAAGAACATTGATGACCAGTAATCTCGCGCCAGGTTCTGCACAAGTGGAATGTTTAATTTAGATGAAAAACTATGCAATGGCTTGCCTAATTTCAATGGACAAATTTAGATTCTCTTGTAACAATGTTTTTAATGTTGTCTAGATTCTATCTTCGGTCCTTTTTATAACAACCAATGCACTGTCATTTGTTTGTTACAGAAAGAACTGAGTATTGAATGAGAGGATATAACATCACTCAATTTTAATCAAGGGTGTCTTGTAAAATTGTGTTGAGCCTAAGGAACTTACTGTTCTCATCAACTGAATGATCTCGTTGAGTGCATTTTGGAAGAGATCAGGGCGCGCTAGGTTTGAAGTAGACAAAATTTCTTGTTTGCTTCTATGAGAGATGTTCACCTCCATAGCAGCACCTGTAAAATTATATTCTGGAAAATGTTAGAGAAAGCTCCATATTTGAAGGAACGATTGCAAAACATGTGACTTTCCCTCCTATAGCTCTTGGTACTTCAACTCATTGACTGGAACCCCATGGATGAGACATAAGACTGTGTTAAATCAAATAATCGTGTTCAAAAAAGGATTGAGAGAAAACTGATCTTACAATTCTGAATCTATGTAGCACAGACACTGATATAATCTCTAAAATGTAGGACATGAGACACCTCTCATGACTAGTTCAAAAGGATTTGTTCCTTATTTTTATAATCATAATAAAAATTTATACAATAAATTTGAGTTTTTAGAAAATTAATGTATTTCTCCTTTCTTAAAATTGTATTAGAACTATGCTAGAATTGTTAGAAATCCAACAAATATTTTTTGAATTGGACATTTTACCGATGCGTGTCCTACGAGTGTCGGTGTCCAATACTTGTGTCCGACACGGACACACCATTTAAGAGGCGTGTCTGAGCCTCATAGTTCTGAATATGGCAAAAACTGATCATCATGGAAACAACCAAGAGAAGGGATGAAAGAAGGAAGCCACCAGGGAATAAGAATTACAAACCTGCAACTATGTATTTCTCAATAATATGTCGTGCCATATAGATCCTTCTCACAGAGTCATCTTCAGGTATTTTACTGAGCTCATATACTTCATCAAAGAAGTGCACACTCTCCCCAGCCAAGCAACTGTATATATGTGAAAATAATATTACTTCTTTTATTTAGTTCAAAGAAAGATAAAAAAAAAGAAAAAAAATAGGCATACTTTACTTCAACTTTGATGTTTAGGTGCAAAACTTTCTGGACCTCAAGAGAAAATATCACCCATTTCATCAGAATTGCTTTTCTTAAATAAGTCATATCTTTTGAAGTCCTTAAGAGAAACTATAATTCGTACAAAAAAAGCATGTTTTACCTATCAGCAAATGCCATAAAAGACTGTCGGAATCTCTTATTCAAGAGAAGCTTATCCAATGGTTCATTGTGATCTATCCTTGAGATTGGTTCACTTTGTGCTAATACCCCACTGTCAGGTATGCCCAAAGCCTGGCTCATTGTGCGAAATTCTCGGGTTTCTCTTCTCCTCAAGCTGATTTGTGAGAGAAGTGGTTGAGAACTTGATATTGAAAAGAAAGCCACCACAAGTATGCTAGCCTTAAAACAAAATCCATATAGAATGGAAGTAAATAAAAGTTTCACAAAGTAACACTACAAGAAAATCATCAAATAGAAACCAAATTTTAGAGACAAAAATAATTAGTTGTTCTATTGACTAAATTAGATACTATTTTAGAGACTAAAAAATTATTAGTTTCTAAATTAGTTTTTATTATTGATAAATAGTTTCTAAATTGGTATTTAATTAGCTACCAAGTTTTTTGTTATCAAATTTAGAATATAAATAATTGGTTATTAAAACCTTAGTAGCTAATTAAATACCAATTTAGAAACTATTTATCAATAATAGGAACTAATTTAGAAACCAATAATTTTTTTAGTCTTTAAAATAGTATCAAATTTAGTCAATATAACAACTAATTATTTTTAATTTCTAAATTTGGTTTTTATTTAATGATTTTCTAGTAGTGTAATCACTTGGATTTAACTTTCAATGTACTAAAAATGTCTGAGATTTCATAGTAATGAGACATAAGAAACGGTAGGAAAGCATACCACAACTAAAAGCATAAATCTAGAGGCAACTTGAAGCCATGAGATATTGTCATAAACTTCATTAAGTGTGTAAGCAGTAACCCAAACAGCTGCCAATATAAATGAGCAAAAGATAAATTATAGAGACCACCAAGAAAAGCCATCCACAAAATATGCAAGCTCATATTTGATAACACTATTTTGAAGACAAATAAAAGGATATAGAACCAGGCAATGCAAAATGAATGACATGGTTTTTACCTCAGCTAGCCATGTTAATGTGATTAAAAAACTGTGGTTAATTAAGAGACTATAAAGTATGGAATCTCTTTTCAGAAAGTGAACAATAAATTATATTTGGGGTATTTTGGTGTATTTTGATGGTTTTGTAGCTGCAGTTTGCAGTGCTTATAGCATTCCAATACGAGCACGGTGCTAGCTGGAATAGGATGTTTGGCTTATGCAGCAAACATTATCTATCTATTGCTTCTGGAGTGTTTGTTCATCTTTTTATTCTTGGAGATTCTTAATGTGGTTTGATTTATGTAAAAGGGTTGGGATACCCTTTTGTATCCCTCTTTATTTAATTTCATTCTTGGCTGATAAAAAAAAAATTATATTTGGGATAAAACTTCTCCAAAACTAGTTGTCTGAGCAAACTGGTTAAAGAATATGCAATATCTGTTACATTTGCAAATATGCATTGTGGAGTTAATGCTGGTTTTAGTATCAGATTTTTAACTAGGATGTTACACATTTAGATTCAGGTAAGAAATTTTTTTCCCTGAAAACAGAAAACCTAACTAATTAAGAACTTAAGGGCTAATTCATCACCTTAGTAACAGCCTTAGAGAACTGGTTACTAAGAAGCCATGAACTTCAAAAGAAACAGAGAAATAAGGAGTTTTTTGGTAAATGTAGGAAAAGGTGTACCAATGGACACAGCTGATACAAGTATTCCCCGCCAGAGGTCTTTGAGTTCATCAAACCTGAATTCTACGTGATGAACAGCAGTTGTAACACCAACCAAAATAGCAATATACAATGCGTGAAGGCTTATAACTGGGATGGTCCATTGAGCTTTCATGTGACAGCGACTGCTTAGAGGCTTCATCCAATGGATAACTAGAGAATGAAAGAAAGAAAGTAAACAAATGAGACATGACAGTATTAGGGACAGAAAGGGGAGTGGGTTCTGGTAATCACTTCCATAAACTCCACAAGATGTTTAGAAAATCATGGACACAAAGCAGAAACACTTAGATAAGCTGAAGAGACGAAGTCCGACAAAATTTTGAAATATTAGATAAAAGGAGATAAAAAAATGAAAAAATTCTATGGACAAAAGTGAAAAAAAATACACCTGCTACCTATACTTCAAGTTGTATTAAGAAGTGGACTTTAAGCGTAACTCAAACTCATAAAGCCAGCTTGTAAGGTGAGGTTTGCACCCACTTATATACTGTGAAATGATCTAATCTCTAGTCGATGTGTGCAAAGTGAACTGTAAGCCTAGCTCAACCTCATAAAACCGGCTTATAAGGTGAGGTTTGCACCCACTTATATACTGTGAAATTATTTAATTTCTAATCGATGTGTGATCTCCAACAAGTTGTTAATTCCACGTAATAAAAACTACACCAGTAAGAAAATTAAAATGAATTCAGATTCATACCAGCAGCACCAGCAATCCAGGGAAGTAGAATAAGTGGAAGAAAAATATATGATCTTATCAATGGTAAACGTCTCCTGAAAAAACAATAGAGGAGAAAATTAAACACCCAAGTCATAAAAGAAATGATGACTCCTTTAGCACCGGTTAAGAATTAAAGTGAAAACAAAAAAAAGAAGTATCAACAATAAAAAGTTGTAGCATCTTGAAGTAATAGGCAAAGTGCCAAATAATGCTTACTAATAACCGCATCATCAGTAAAAAATTACAAGTCTCCATGAGCTAAATTGAATAATAGTTTCACCAGCACAAACCAATCAAACAAACAGAACGTTATGACAATAAATTCAACAGGTTGGTTGCCATGTGTTGTGGTTGTGGAAAATACATCCCAACTGCTTCAAGCTGTGTGGATCATGAACTTTAGGGTGCTGTTGGAAGAACTTATTGGAAGCACTTAATTAAGTTATTTAATCCAAACGCATCCTAAAGCCATTATTTTGACTTATTAAGAGGTAGACAATCAGCAACTTCCAACAAAGCAGCTTAAAAACCAATATGAAGATGTCACTTACTTGACAAAGATAAAATATAATTGTGAAGCCTGCGTTATGCGACAGCTGAAGAGCAAACCAAACCCCAGTGGACCTTCACCCCAGACTGAAAATAAACAGGAAAAACATTATTATACTAACAACTGTTCATCTTTTTAATACTTAAAGCATAAACAAGTCAGAAAAGACAGCAAAAAGAATGATAACCTCCCCATAGGTAGCATGACCGCAACCAATGCCTCTCTCTAAGTTTCAAAATATTATTCGATATCTGCATAAAAACAAATACACAATCACTAAGCTTGAGAACAAGGCAATGCTGAGTTGATACTGCAGTAACACTAAACTACCAGAAAAGTTGCTATTGTTTTTGTGACAGAAAATAAATGACAGAGACACAAAGAACTCATTTCTACCACGAGCGATACAAGAAGGATGAAACTGGCAACAACTTGAATTACAGGTATCCAGAAGCCACTGCCTTTGGAACGAGGAACCTTGTGAACTATGAAGGGAAATATGGACCATAAGAGAAGCCTGATAGATAGAAGCCAACCAAAAGCAAATGCATAAGAAAACTAATGTCACATATCATCTGTTCAGACAAACTTCTTTGTAACCACTTTCAAAAAGTAAAATGATTTTCACAATAAGCTCAAATAACTTAGTACATAATTTCAAGAATTTTTTTTTACAACAAAAAAGTAATTACAGTCTTTACGTATTTCACCATAAAGACGAGACTGTAAATCACCCAACACAGGAATCACACCAATCATCAAAGAGAGAGTCCCACCAAGGAAAAAAGCATTTTTGCTTGATGGGGATGGTGGGAAACCAAAAGGGTATATGAATAAGTATATTATAAGTTCTTAGTCAGGTTCAAAACTCTTTGGGTCATAAGATCAAGCAAGTAAAGTGGCCAATTTGGCACAATAAGAACTACCCTTTACACAAGGAAAGGGGCAAAGAGAGAAACTTACACAGTGAAGGAAATAATGGACAGAGAAATGGCTATGTAGTCTGTGGGGCAACCTCCTTTGACGGCACAACTCGGCATTCTGATTTCATTTGACAGTTAGAATCTGCAGATTCAGAGTTCAGAGTTGAAACAGTTGCATTGAATCGAAGCTGGCACTTTCCTGTTCTGTTCTGTTCTGTTGCTCCTTAATTATGCAGTCAACAACACAGTCCTTCACTTCCACGTGATGTTTGTTTCACCACAGTTTTTCTTGCTTCGGAATTTCCCAAGATATATCACAGTGCTTTAAGAATCATTGTTTTATTCACAAATCCCAATCAAAGTGTTAATAATAAAGACCTTGACTTGTACGGAAATTATGAAACCAATCTCTTACCAAATCTTCATACTCAACCCTACACTACACTTTCATAATTACTTATGCTTTGTTAATTTGAAAACAATAATTTCATAAACATTCTTATATATTACAAGATTTTCTTAACAAAATTATATTAGAAAAATAATAATTTGATAAGCTTGGAGTTGTATATAATTACGTGATAGAGTTTAAAAATAAATATATATAATAAAATATAAATTTGTAATTAAATGATATGAAAAATATTAAAATGATTTATAGACTGAACTTGATTCTATTTCTTTTTTTAAAAAGTCTAAATGAAGGTGAACTCACTCAATTTTGTGGAATTTGAAAGGGTTGTTTAATATAATGTTTTAATTTTTAAATTTTGATGTTATTTTTTAACTAAATAAAACTAAGTTTCGCTTTCTCTACAATAAAAGTTGAAGAGATAAAGTTTTGATTTTCAATTTTAAAAATCACTAAAAATGCTAAGCTCATTGTACTTAACTATCAGATTGAATTTCATTAGCAAAAGTTGAATAATATAGAGAAATTATATGTATATATATATAAAATATATATATATATATATATATATATATATATATAAATAGCATGCTTCATCTAGAAGCACACGTGTTGAGTATTTAATTAAGCATGGGTCGCTCTAGCTAGTTCAAACATTAAGTGATCAATTTATATAATAATGATGGGTTTTGACAAAAATCAAAATCAAATTAGATCATCACTTTCAACTTTTCAACACACCATTCATTTAAATTATTAACTGAAGACATCTCTAAGATATTTTGTAAATTAAAAACTAAAAATTAAAAAAATTTACTTATCACATCAATTAAATATTAAGATATTTCATAATATATATATAATATACAGTGAATATAAACTTCTGATTTATAATTAAAATTCACTTCTTAATCATTTTTAATAAAAATGTTATTTAACAAATAAGTTGATTTTATACATTAACTATAAATAGATAAAATTTAAAAAATAATAAAAAAGGTAGGTCACCTTAATGTAAATTTAATATAATTAAATTAGATTTTAACTAATTTTGAAGTTTAGGACAAACTTTAATTTATATCTAATTATACTGAAATCCTTCACAAGATTTTATGTTTAAATACATTAAAATTATACCATTTAACACAACATTTTCACCATAAGATCATGTCAACTTAATAGGACTTACCTACTTTGATCATTAACTTATAAAATAATCTTATTCTTACGAAACAATCGATAAAAACAGCATCATATCATAATAAAATATCATAAAAATATGCTTTATTGACGTGCAGACTGGGATTGATTCATGTATTTACATTAGTTTTAGTTTTGGCATGTTTTTTGCATTTCATAAATAGCAGACAATATAATATAATAGAATATAATACATGAAACAATAAAACCAAGATTGAGACAGCTGCACTATTCACTTCATCAGAGTCTCAGAACAAATTCAAATCATAATAAGATTTTCAATCAATACTTCTTCCCATCAACCATATCTCCTTATACTCCTCTAAGGGCCAAAGCAAAACCATTTTTTCTGCACCAAAAAATGCACATAATTCAGCACAGACAGAATGCACACAATTATATCACATAATTGAATAAGCATTCAAAGGAATTCCTTCTTGTTAAATATCAGAATGCATCTTCTAAGATTATCACAATCTTTAAAATTTCAGCATGATCAATTGAATTTATCAGTTTTTCTATGTAAATCAAAATGAATACATATCAGATCATAAAACCTAAGATCGTATATCGACTAAAAATTATAATATTTCAGGATGCAAAAGTTATCATATAAGTCGATTTTACGAGTTAGGCTTATAGTTTAAGACAATGTAATATGTTAAGAGGATTAGAAGTGAGTTAGGAATGGATGAATGAACCTTTGAATGAGAGGAACTCTTAGACTTCTTCTGATTCTTGCGTTTTCGAGAATCATGTTTTCTCTGAGAAGGGAATCGTCCTGAGACTGAGGCAATTTTCTTTTCATCTCTGGCCTTGTTGAATATAACAGTGAATCCTTCAGCTGAAGCAGGATCATTCACATCCCATTCCCCAAACTTGGGCAAAGGTTTCCCTTGCTGTTCATCATACTGCATCAACAAAAATGTGTTTATCACCCAAACAAATCATTAATTCACCAAAGCTTTTGCCATGGCACATTGCAGATAAATCCATAGGCAACAAAGAGAACAATATACACAAGAGTTTTTCTGCAAAAGAACAGAAAATGGCCATGGACAACATTGATTCTCACTTCTGCATTTCATCAGATAATTTGCACCCAGATAAATTATATCCAAACATTTGCATTTGGGTGTATAAAATTGGAAATTTGTGACAATCCATATGATTTGGGTGTACAAAAAATTGGAAATTTGTGAGAATCTATGATGTTCTTAAGGAAAAGAAAAGACAATGTAGATGTTAGAAAAATGAGAAAAATGAGAAAAATGCAATGCAATGCAATGATGGGAATTGAAGAGTGATACCGAAGCCATGAAGAGATTGAAGCTGGTGATATTCAACAAGGCCAGAAATGATGAAGAAAATGAATGGACAGAGAAGAAGATGAATGTGAAAGGGAAGGAATAGGGAATGAATAGCACTTTATAAAAGCTGTAAGGAAAATTAGCTGTCTCATCAGAAACCAAAACACGGTTTATTTAATTCTGCGCATTTTTTTTTTGTTAACTATAGCACAGACCAAATGTTGTCGTTTTCCTGTTTCGGTTACAAAATAAATAAATAAATAACAATTAACTTTTTACGGTATATATTTCAACAACAAACACAAACGTACTTTGAGCTGTCTTTATTTTAACATTAAAATATGTTTACAATTTCTGTCATTTTTCTAACGGGAGAAAAGTATGCTTGGGAGGACTAATATTGGACGTTTCTTTCCTTTTTAACTCCTTTCTAACCTCCTATTTTGTTATATATATATATATATATATATATATATATATATATATATATATATATATATATATATATATATATTTTTTATAAAAAAAAAAA